>Ga0172369_10000017_pt1 | contig 238718 bp, 230 predicted proteins | sample LakKiv25m_FD_114539 | JGI IMG/M metagenome (GOLD analysis project Ga0172369, IMG submission 114539) | Freshwater microbial communities from Kabuno Bay, South-Kivu, Congo - kab_022012_11.25m | ecosystem: Environmental > Aquatic > Freshwater > Lake | place: Democratic Republic of the Congo... | reverse complement strand
CGGGTCTAGAATATTAGTCGCGGAAAAATTTAAAGTGCCGCCTGGCGGCGTGGAAGAAGCCGTCCAGGCGTAAACTAAACTGGAAGTGGCCGTAAAATTATCAGAGGCGGTCGCTCCTGGGCTAGTGGAGGTAGTTATCGTTCCTACGATGGTGCCGGCATCAACCGTCGGCGCGGTGGAATCGATAGTAAAATAATTATCGGAACTATCGGAACTATAATTAGTCGCTAAATCATAAGCACGTACGGTAATTCTCGAACTAGTATTATTGTCCATCGGCACCGTCCAAGTATAAAGGACAGTACTTGACGAAGTGGTGGCAATCAGCGATGGAAGGGCAGCCCCCTCGGTAAGATACATGGCATAATAATCGAGATTGGCATCGGTCGAAGTCGCCCAAGTAATATCATAATGTTGCCCACCCATCAGATAAATGCCGCTACTACTGGGCGTAATCACCGTCGGGACGCTAGGATTTGTACCATCGACGACCACGCTGTTAGTTTTGGTATTTGAGCCGCTTCCCGATCCGCCTGCTACTATAGTGACTGAAACCTTTACATCATAAGTGCCGTCAGACGCGCTGCCGACTTTTAAAGCGTCGGTTAATGGAAAACTCCAAGAGCCGCTAGATGGCAAATAGAAAACAGTCTGTGCGGTCGTTGAAGCGACGGTGGTCAACCCGCTTTTTAATTCAATCTTACAATCTCCGGTATAGTTACCTGCCGCTCCATTGATTACCACGGTAAAATCAACCGTTACATCATTGTTCGGCTTAACATAAGCGATGCTTCTATCAGTCGGATTCGTAATCGTTACGGAGTCAACAACGCCGGTCGCTTGCGCTATCTTTGCGCTATGAGCCAAAGCGAAGACAACAAATAAAAAAATAGCCAAAGCTTTTATTATGAAACCTTTCTTTCCCATCGTTTTATATTAGTTATTACCTTATTATATTATCATATAATATGACGGAGCGTAAAGTGATTCTTACAAAAAACCCGCCTCAGCGGGTTTTTCGTTTAATTGTCTATTTTATGCTAAATAATCGAGAAGATTTTAGTTAGGGCAGGTCGTCGAAGTGAACAAGCCGTTAGTAAAATTAAGGTTGCAAATCGCATTATTAGAACCGCGGACTTTGACGGTCTTAGTCTGGCCAAGATTATTATTGGCCGCGTAATAATTATTGGCTTTGATCGAGCCGTTGACTCGCAAGGTGGCGTCGGGGCTGGCCGTATTGATGCCGACCCGATCTTGAACGAAATCACCGTAAATCAGCGGCGCCGAAGAACCATTATTTATATAAAGTTTATTGGAACCGGTCTCGTTATAACCCGCTTGGTAGCCGAGAAAGACATTATTAGAACCTACGCTGCTATAGCCCGCCTGGAAACCTAAGGCGGTGTTATTTGAACCGCCGGTACTGGCTTGCAGAGTTTGGAAACCGAAAGCGACATTCTTTGAACCGCTTTGATTGGAGACCATTGAGGCCGAACCGGCCGCGGTATTATAGCCGCCGGTCGTATTGAACTGGAGCGAGGTATTGCCGTAAGCCGTGTTCCCTTGCCCGGAAGTATTATAGTTGAAACTGTCGCTGCCTACGACCGTATTATACGGACCGACCATGCTGAAATTTCCCGCCGATAACCCGACAAAAGTATTGCCGGAACCGTAAGCGCTGATGAAGCTTTCTCCGTTCTTATAGATTACTCCCGTATTAGAGAGCGACAATTGGCCGCCGATATTCAAATTGCTCGGAAAAGTATAATTGCTATAACTCCCGTTTGAGGTGTTAAGACCGAAAGTTCCGGCGCTAACGTTCTCAGCCGCTATCACAGCAGAAGTGCCGGTGGAAGAATTGCCCGAAGCCGAAGTGAAACCGGCATCAGTTCTGGCGGCGAGGGCGCTGATACCTAAAATTAGCAAGGAAATGACCAAAACAACCCCTCCCAATTTTACTTTTGTTTGCATACCTTTTTTAAAGTTAATTCTTAATACTCCAATTATACCTTATATTGATGACTTTGTCAAATTAAAAGCGAGGTGATGCGGAGCATACCTCGCCTTTATTAGTAAGGTTAAGCAAATTATTTTGTGACCACGATTTTCATGGTCTTAATCTGCTTATCGGCGGAAAGTCGGGCCAGATAGAGCCCGGCCGGCAAATCAGTCGCGAAATTGATTAAATGTTCGCCAGCCGATAACCTTTTATCATTCACTAAGCCATTAACCACTCTTCCGTAGATATCTAAGATATCTAGGTTGGTCATCGCTTCTTTATCAAGGACAACCCGGAAAGTAGTTTGCTCCCTGAAAGGGTTAGGTCGCGCGGACAAAGAAAGATCCGTTTTCGGAACCTCCGATACGGAAACCATCGGGATCCGCATCGTTACTTTGAGTTCCGAGAACAAGAAATACTCTATGTACCACTGCGACCAGACGGTCGAATCAATGACCGTCTGGACTAGGGTAGAATCCCAGTCCATCGGCACTAAGATACTGTCCGGCAGGCTATAAGAACGAGCATCGTAGAACTCGTTCTTTATCGGAAAAGTCTTATCATTCTCCTGACTGACATTATAGTACGACTGCAGAACGATCTCATCGGCGTCAACCGCGGTGTCCACGGCTAATAAATAATCATCTAGCGCCGGGCGGAATTTGATGGTCTTCACCGTATCGCCGCCCTTTAAGAAGTGCCAATATGATTTCTGGCGCGGTTCGCCCAAATTTTTCGAGAACAGATTGAAGTGCATTCTGAATACTTCTTCCGGCAAGTAATTGGGGCGATCACCGACCCACCAATAGGTGGAGTATGAACGAGTATCGGCGTAACGTAACCAGCCATAACCATTTTCTCCCCAATTCGGACCGGCCGAATTGAGGTAACGGAAGGCGCCGATCTTGCCATTGATATTGATGGTATCATTATAACCGACCAGACAGACACAATGCAGGCTGCCGCTCGGATTATAAATGACCGTTAAGACGAGCTGATGAGCGGCTAATTGCTCTCTGGCTAAATTAATATTGTTAGTCCAACTCCAAGTGCTGGCCGCTTTATATTCCAAGGCGAGATACCGGATATTCATGCTCGGCTTGGTGGAATCATCGTCCGGATTATACCCGAACTTATCCAGAGTGATATCTCCGTTCTGGACAAGGAAATTCATACCCGAGGAGACATATAGGCCCGGAGGGGTCCCGTGGATGTGCATCAGATTGTAGATAAAGCCCGGCGAAAACTGGTGAGCCAGATTTTCAGCTGCACTGTGAGCGCTAAAGTCCCAACCGATTTCTTGGGCGTCTTGCTGACCCTTTAAATAAGCGATGGCGAACGCCACGCAGGAACCTTGGTTCCCTTGATCAATGGCCGGGGGCATCTCACTGGAGTAGTCTACCGTAAGCGGTAGGAGAAGATTTTGAGAAGCCTTTTCGTTGAAAAGAGCCTCTCTGTCCGGATAATTAGCCTTCATATCTTCCCAGATTACTCCCTGGGCCAGACCGCTAAGCACTATCACCGACAGGAAGAAAAGTATTACTATCTTTTTCATGGTTTATGGGGGGTTTTATTGATTTTTTCAGGGATTATTGTTGTAAAAGAATGTTATAATATTATACTATATTTAATAACAAATGTCAATAATTAGCAAATAAACACCTTTATCTCCATATTTAAACTGATCGTTTCTCCATTAATTCTATCATATAATCGTATTATAATTAAGAGCCAATAAGCCTTACGATTGACAACCCGGCCGCTATATAATATGATAATGATTAGCACTCTACTATTAAGACTGCTAAATATAAATATCTTAAGCGCCCATCGGGCGCTTCTCAAATATATGTTCAATAAATTCACAGACAAATCCCAAGAAGCCATCATCAACGCCCAGATCCTGGCCGCTTCCTATGGCCAGCCGAATATTGAAGCTTTGCATATCTTGCTTTCCCTGCTCCAGCAGAACGAGAGCTTGATAAAACCGGTCCTGGAAAAATTAAAGATTGATCCGGAAATGATGGAAGATATGGTCATTAAAGATATTCAAAAACTGCCGCGCGTCCGCGTGAACCGCAATGCCGGTCCGGTGCAAGCCGTCTCCGGCACGGCCGAAACGGCCATGGTTCTGGAACGGGCACAGAAAGAAGCCGACGGTTTGGGCGATGAATTCATTTCCACCGAGCATATCTTCTTGGCCCTCATCGGCGTTCCCTCTCCGGCGCAAAGCGCTCTCTTGCGTTTCAAGGTTGACTACCAGCCGGTCAAGAATATCCTAAAAGATTTGCGCGGCAACCAGACGGTCAGCGACCCCTTCCCGGAAAATAAGATGCGCGTCTTGGAAAAATACACGACCAACCTGACCGAACTCGCCCGACAGGAAAAATTGGACCCGGTCATCGGCCGTGATCCAGAAATCCGCCGCATCATGCAAGTCTTGCTGCGCCGCACGAAAAATAATCCGGTCCTGATCGGCGAAGCCGGCACGGGCAAGACGGCCATTGTGGAAGGTCTGGCGCAGCGCATCGTCTCCGGCGATGTCCCGGAAAATTTAAAAAATAAAGAAATCGTCACCCTGGATCTCGGCGCCTTAGTCGCCGGCGCGAAATTCCGCGGCGAATTTGAAGACCGCCTCAAAGCCGTCTTGAAAGAAGTCAAATCCCAGAACGGCCGCCTGATCCTCTTCATCGACGAACTCCACACCCTGATCGGCGCCGGCGCGAGTGAAGGCTCCATGGACGCTTCTAATATGTTGAAGCCGGCTTTGGCGCGCGGCGAACTGCGCACCATCGGCGCCACCACGACCAAAGAATACCAGCGCTATATTGAAAAAGATGCCGCCTTGGAGCGCCGCTTCCAGCCGATCATGGTCAATGAGCCGAGCGTGGAAGACACGATTTCCATGCTGCGCGGCTTAAAAGAAAAATACGAAGTCCATCACGGCGTCCGCATTACCGATAACGCCGTCATTGCCGCCGCCAAATTATCCCAGCGCTATATCAGCGACCGCTTCCTGCCGGACAAGGCCGTGGACCTGATTGACGAAGCGACTTCTTCGCTACGCATGGAAATTGATTCCATGCCGGATGAACTGGATCAGCTGAAACGCCGCCTCAAACAACTGGAAATCAATCGGGCGGGACTCATGACCACGGATAAGAAATCCCCAAAGCTCCGCGAAGTCAATAAAGAGATCGCCAAACTGAAAGAACAGGCCGACCAATTGGAACTCCATTGGAACAACGAAAAGAATATCATCTCCCAGATCCGCCTTTCCAAGAAAGATATTGAAGACCTGAAAATCAAAGCCGAGATCGCCCAGCGCCAGGGTTCGGATCTGACCGAAGTGGCCAAGATAAAATACGGCCTCATCCCCGAACTGGAACAGAAGATAAAAACTTTGCAGGACGAGCTGATCAAGATCCAGAAGAAAGGCCAGCGCATCCTAAAAGAAGAAGTGGACGAAGAAGACATCGCCAAGGTGGTCGCCCGCTGGACCGGCATTCCGGTAAATAAGATGCTGCAGGACGAGATCAAAAAATTGAGCGAAGCGGAAATAGAGTTGAATAAGGAAGTCGTCGGCCAGGAAGAAGCCATTAAGGCTGTGGCCAACGCCTTGCGCCGCAGCCGCGCCGGCATCAATGAAGAAAAGAAGCCGATCGGCTCCTTCCTCTTCGTCGGTCCGACTGGCGTGGGCAAAACCGAACTAGCCAAAGCGCTGGCTCGCTTCATGTTCAACGACGAGAAAGCTCTGATCAGATTGGACATGAGCGAATTTATGGAAAAACATAGCGTCGCGAAGCTCATCGGTTCGCCTCCCGGCTATATCGGCTATGACGAAGGCGGCCAGCTCACCGAACAGATCCGCCGCCATCCCTATTCCGTCGTCCTGTTTGACGAGGTGGAGAAAGCCCATCCCGATATGTTCAACGTGCTCCTGCAGATTCTTGACGACGGCCGGCTGACCGATTCCAAGGGCCGCGTCGTTAATTTCAAGAATACCATCGTCATCATGACTTCCAACCTGGGCAACGAGATCATCAAACAATATTCTATCGGCTTCGCCGACACGACTGAAGCCGTCAGTGCCGACCAGCTGCGGACCGACGAGATGAAAGAGAAAATTGACAAGATCTTGCGCAACCATTTCAAGCTGGAATTCCTGAACCGCATTGACGAAATCGTGCTCTTCCGTTCGCTCACGCCGGCCGCTCTGGAAAAGATCGTGGATCTGGAACTGGCGCGCGTGGAAAAACGCTTAGGATTCAAGAATATCGCCGTCCGCATCAGCCCGAAAGTCAAAAAGATGCTGGCCGAGAAAGGCTATGACATCACTTACGGCGCCCGCCCCTTGAAGCGCATCATCCAGACCATGATCCTGGACGAATTGGCCTGGGAAATCATTGAAGGCAAGATTAAGGAAGGCGATAAAGTAAAGATTGACTTAGGCGAAAAAGAAGCCGTGCTGATGAAGGTGAACGGGTGACCCAAGCTCGGATTTGTCCCGAATGAAAAAATATACTATAATGAACGGATGAGATACAAAAAATTTATCTTCATTTTTTTACTCTTTTCCTTGGCCCTCCTCCCGCTTCTCGCCCCGCTGACGGCTTTCGCCCAAGCGGCCGTGGATCCGAAATTCAATCCCAATAACATCCTCGCCGACGGGGATCTTTTAGATTATAGCTCCCTGGGTCTGGCCGACATCCAAAATTTCTTGCAGGCCAAGGGTAGCTACCTGGCTAATTACTACGCCCCCGACACTTATGGCACCGTTAGGACAGCCGCGGAAATAATCTATAACGCCGCCTCTAATAATTACGATTGCGACGGCGTAATCTTGAACGACAGCCACTCGGAAACGGAGCGAATCGTCAAATGCCGGCACATCACGACCGTCAGCCCGAAGTTCCTGCTCATCCTCCTGCAGAAAGAACAGGGTTTAGTTGAAGACCCGAGCCCCAGCCAGAACAGCTTGGACTGGGCGACTGGTTATGGCTGCCCGGATAATTGGGTCTGCAATCCCTACTATAAGGGCTTCGGCAAACAGGTGAACAGCGCCGCCCTGCAATTTCTGGCCTACGTGAACGAACAGGATCATTATACTTATAAGATGGGCCAAACCTATACCATCAGCAACACGCCGGCGCCCTACTGCACGGAAACCAATCAAACCATGGTCGTCACTCCGGCCAACAAAGCCACGGCCGCCCTCTATAATTACACGCCCCATGTCTTCAACGGAAATTATAATGTCTATAAGATCTGGCAGCGCTACTGGCCGACGAACCAGATCGTCTATCCCGACGGCAGCGTCTTACAGGTCAAGGGCAATCCGGCTATCTGGTTGATCCAAAATGGCCATAAGCGCCTCTTCGCCAATTACGCCGCCTTCGTTTCCCGCTATAAGCCGGAGCAAGTGGTTACGGTCAAACAGAGCGACTTGGATAATTATCCGGCCGGCAATCCGATCAAACTGGCCAATTATTCTCTGGTGCAGACGCCGGACAAAACCATCTATCTCTTAGTGGACAGCGAAAAACGCCCCTTCGCCAGCTTGGCGGTCTTTAAGAAGATCGGCTTTAACCCCGATGAAATCGACAAGGCGGCCGTCGCGGACTTGGCCGGCTATACCCTTGGTAAAGCCATCACCGCCACTTCCACTTACGTGACCGGCACGCTCATGCAGGACATAAAGACAGGCGGCGTCTACTATGTAGAAAATGGCACCAAGGCGCCGATCCTGGATAAGATTTTCCTGACCACGAAATATAAAGACAAAAAGATCATCAAAGTTTCCGCGACCACGCTCAGTAAATATACGACCGTCAGTCCGATCCTTTTCCCTGACGGTACGCTCATGAAAACCGCCAGCTCGCCGAGCGTCTATCTGATTTCTAACGGCCAGAAGCGGCCTTTCGCCGACGGCGCCACCTTTGATAAACTCGGCTATAGCGTCAAGAATATCCTGACCGTGTCTTCCCAGCTCCTGTATAATTATCCTTTGGGCGCGGCGATCCAAACGATTCAATAAAAATAAAAGGCCTTCCCGGAGAGAGTGAGAAGGTCTTTTTTTGTGAAGCGCTGCTTCTTTAGGCCTTGAAGAGCATTTTAAAGATCAGCAGCCCGATTGCGCAATTGGTCATGAAAAGCCCGACCACGAAACCGAAAACCTTGAGCGCGGAAATTCTTCCGTCTTCCAGGCGGCCGGCGGTAAAAAAAGCTATCAACCCGCCGATTGCCAAGAGAATCCAGTAGGCAATGACGGCTTGAGAAGCATCGGCCGATAACAGGGAAACCAAAGCGGCGCTGGCTAAAGAAACGGCCGTAAAGAAGCTCCAGCGAATTTCTCCGATCAGCAGAGAGACGGAAGTTCCGATCGTTAATACGAATAGCGCGATGTCCAGGGAGCTTTCAAAATCAGCTCGGATAATCTTGTCTGATGAATGAATGAAGGTAGCCAGAAATAGGAAGGCGGCGAATAAAAATGCCGTCAGCCCATACGCGTAACGTAATTTCCATGATTGTTCCATGTTAGGCGGGGTTTTGGTTTGGGTTTATGTTTGTTTATTGAAAAGATCTGATTCAAAAAGCAACTTTATTATATATAACCATAACCGATTTTTTTTGTCAACTTCACTAAAAACCCAAATAAGCTTATACTAAAACTATCTAAAAATACTAAAAAATATGGCTTTAAGCGCCGCCGCCATCTTGCCTCATTCCCCCCTTTTGATTCCCGATATCGGCCGGGCGAATTTTGATTTCCTGGCCAAAACTAGCGCCGCTTACCAGGAAATCGCCGCCCGGCTGAAAAAAAGCGAGACGGAAGTCGTAATAATCATCAGTCCCCATGGTTCTACCCTGCCCGATTCCTTTACCTTGAACATCGCTCCGGAAATGCTCATGGATTTTAAACAGTTCGGTTTTATCCCGCCTCGAACGGCTTTAGCCGGCGACGCCCTCCTGGCCGATCGGATCAAAGATGCGGCTCGGCCGGATTTTCCGGTAGCTCTCGCTTCGGAAGCGGATCTGGATTACGGCAGCGCCATCCCTTTATACCTCTTGAAAAATCTGCTCGGCGAATTTAAGGTCATCGTCGTCTCTCCGGCCGGAGAATTGGATCGCGGCGCCCATTTCCGTTTCGGCCGCCGGCTGGGCGAAATCATCAAGACCAGTGAGAAAAAGATCGCCGTCATCGCTTCGGCCGACTTATCCCATCGTCTGAAAAGGAAATCGCCGGGCGGCTACTCTCCCAAGGGCGCCAAATTTGATAATAAGCTGATAGAATATTTGAATGAGCCGGGGACGGCCAACGAAAATATTTTGAAAATGGATGACAATCTGATCAAGGACGCCGGCGAATGCGGTTTGAAGCCGATCATTATTCTTTTGGGCGCTCTAACTGGCACTGCTTGGCAACCGCGCGTTCTCGCCTACCAGACGGATTTCGGCATCGGCTATCTCAGCCTGTCTTTTGACTTTTAATTATGCCCGAAGATAAGTTCCAATCTTTCGCCGACATCATAAAAAGAAAAGCCCCGGCCATAAAACCGCCGGCTTATCCCTGGCAGGATCTGGCCTTGCGCGTCATCAAAGAGCTGGGCATACCCGGCTATAAGCGCTCCGCCGTTTTCAAGGCCTGCAAGGAAAAACCATCCTCGGAAATCATGATCGCTTTGAACGACACTAAGGAATTGGCCCATTCCGGCGCGGCCTGGAAATATTTTTTCAAAATCATCGATCAAAAGAAATAATTATGCCTAAAGAATTACCAATCATCCTCCACCCCGACCCGCTCTTACGGAAAATATCCGTGGCCTTGGGCGCGGACAAGATCAAGGCGCCCGAATTCCAGCGCCTGCTTTTGGATATGGAAAAAACCATGCTGATGAAGGACGGCGCCGGCTTAGCCGCCCCGCAGATCGGGCAGAACATCCGCGTTTCGGTCATCCGGCACGACAATAAGACCCATTGGCTCATCAACCCGAAAATCACCACCAAATCTTGGGCGAAAGAAGTGGATGAAGAGGGCTGCCTCTCCGTTTTGAACGCTCAGGGCGAAATCATTTACGCTCCGGTCGCCCGGCACAAAAAGATCACCTGCCTTTACCTGGATAGAAGCGGCCGAGCGCAAAAAATCCGCGCCGAAAAGCTCTTAGCGCGGATCATACAACATGAGGTGGACCATCTAGATGGAATATTGTTTATTGATAGAATTGAAAAAGTGGCTGGAAAAAGAAAATAAGCAGGCACGGCTACTTATTCTTCCTTTTTAACCATTTCTTCAAAAATAAATACAAAATCCAAGAAATTACTAATCCCAATAATCCCCACGAGATAATCTTTGAGTATTGATACAACAAGGCGCGGTTGGCGCCCAAGAAATAGCCGAGGACGGCCAAGATACTGACCCAGATCGTGGAGCCGGCGGCCGTATAGAGAACGAAGCGGCCATAAGGCATGCCACAGAAGCCGGCCGGGATGGAAACCAGATGCCGAGCGACTGGAATGAGCCGGCTGACGAACACGGTGGCGTCGGCGTTCTTCAAGAAAGCTTTTTCCCAACGCAGCAGTTTCTCCGGGGTAACCAGAAAAAAACGCGCCCATTTCTTGGCCGACAACTCATAAATCACCAAGCGGCCGAGCCACCTGGCTAAAAAATAATTGATTGACGAACCGATAATACTGCCTAGAACGCCAACGACGATGACCCAAAAGACGTTTAAGTGCCCCAGACTGGCCAGATAAGCGGCCGGCGGGATGATGATTTCCGAAGGCAACGGGATAAAGGAACTCTCCACCGCCATCGTGAGGCCGATCGTCCAATAATTTAAATTTTGTGCCAAGGCAAAAAGCCAATTCAAAATAAAGTTAAACATAGCTTAATATTATCATCATTTTTTGACCCATGTCCAATAATGGCCAAGAACCAAATACAGCGCCCGACGCCGCGCCCCGCGTCATTTTTATGGGCACGCCCGATTTCGCCCGGCTCGGGTTGGACCGATTGGCGCAAGCGCCTGATTTCAAAATCGTCGGCGTCTTCACGCAGACCGACAAACCGGTCGGCCGGAAACAGACTCTGGCCCCGCCGCCGGTTAAAATTCTGGCCGAGAAATACGGCCTGAAAATTTTCCAACCGGAAAAAATCAAACCAGCCGCCGATACGATTCGCGATTTGAAACCGGATCTCATCGTCGTCATCGCTTACGGCAAGATTATTCCCCAAGAAATTCTGGCTATCCCTAAGTACGGCTGTATTAATGTCCATGCTTCCCTCCTGCCAAAATATCGCGGCGCGGCCTGCTTGAACGCGCCCATCCTGAACGGCGATCGGGAAATGGGCGTTACCATCATGAAAATGGACGCCGGCCTTGACACCGGTCCGATCTTACGGCAAGCTAAAATATATTTGGACGGCACGGAAAATCTGGGAACGGTCCATGATAAATTATCCGAATTGGGCGCGGAATTATTACTGCCGACTTTGCGCGACCTCCGGGCCGAGAGAATCACCCCCCAGGCGCAAGACGACGCTAAGGCGAGCTACGTAAAGATGACAAAAAAAGAAGACGGCCGGATTGACTGGATGAAATCGGCTGTAGAAATCGAACGGCAGATCCGCGCTTATAATCCTTGGCCCGGAACTTATTTTACGAGTAGCGGAAAAACCATTAAAATATTAGCCGTGAAACCAGAGATTTTAAAAAGCAACCTCCACCCCGCCGGCGAGATGTTTATTCATGACAAACAATTGGCCATTCAATGCGGCCGAGACGCGCTCATCATCCGCGCGCTCCAGCCGGCCGGCAAAAAAGCCATGAGCGCCCAAGAATTCTTAAGCGGACATAAGATTGGTCCCTTCGTCTAACGGTTAGGACGCCAGGTTCTCATCCTGGTAATAGGGGTTCGATTCCCCTAGGGACTACTAATTAAAAAAGATCCGATGAATATCGGGTCTTTTTTAATTAGCCGGCGTTAGCCGGGGGAATCGAACAGGTCAGAAGCGAGCTTAGCCGCAGGCCAGCAGGACACCGGCGTAGCGGGCGCCGCCGAGCCCGAGCTGGCGTAGGGCTCGGCGCTGACCGCGGCAACGAAGGAGCGAGCGACGGCGAGCGACTGAGGCGAAATTCCCCTAGGGACTATTAAATTATAAATAATGGATTTTTATTGAAGGGCGGGTTGGATACACGCCCTTTCTTCCGCCTCAAGATGCCCCTCTTCTTCAATTGCCCGAGTATTGATATCTATTAAATAGTAATAGCGGCAGCAGGTTCCGCAGCTATTATATACATTTACATGATCAACATCTTCCCACTCCCAGGAAGAAGTGTGGACATCGCCTCGGAAAACTTCACCGGGCTCTGAACCGTACCCGGGGCTTACCACTAAAGACGTATAATTTCTATAATATTCCTCTCTTTGTTTCTCATTATTTTCGTCGAAGTCTTCATAACCTTTATGTAAATTTTGAAAATATCCGAAATGGAAACTGTCAGAAGAAAATATCTGCAGATTGCTTTTGTGGTAGCCATTATTAGTCAATTGTGTAAGACTGGAGAACCGTCCGTCTTGATCAAAAAAAATCCTTTCTACTTCCGATGTTTTGGGATTTATATAAATATGATCATAATATCCATATATTACCCAAGGAGACTCCTCAATTGGTTTATTAATATTTTCTATTGTTTTTTCTTCCTTCACTTCGCAGACCGGCCATGGTTCTCGGCTCCCGAATTGCCAAAGAATTGCTAAATATATTCCTAGGCCAACCAAAAGAAAAAGCAGAGCGAGTATTAAATATTTTATTTTGACAAAGCCCTTCCAGCCATCGGGTTTTAAATCGTAAAATAAAGTATTGTCTATTTTCATTATAAATTTAGCATTTTTACTTTTTGTCCAATATGGATAGTTGATATAATCCGAAAAATAATGATTCGCGCCGCCAGTCGGATCAGCTATTTTACCGGCAATGACTAGCCCGGCGATTTCATAGCATTTTTCCCAAGCGTCGGCCTGTATTTTATCAGTTTTTTGAAGAGGGTCTTCTACATAAAACGGATTTTCAACATATGGCCTGTTCTTGTTGCCCTCTTTAAAAGCATCATACTGTTCGGCCTGCAAAATAACATCGTGATAATTATCCGCCCAGCGAGAATCTTCTGTCCGATTCCTTGTTACCCAGCCTATCGCTGCCTTGCCTTCATCGGGTAAGCCGCGGCCTTCGCCGAATATCGCCCTCGCTAAAATCATCTGCGGCGTATCATCCCGGAAATTTCCCGTCCATTCTGGATCATCAACCGTCGGTATCCGTTTATAGCCTAGTTCTATTTTATGTAAGCGGGGAGAACCGTCGGAATAGAGATCGAGGTTATACTGTTTTACATGGTAATTAAGGTTGGCGAGCGAGAAAATCTTATCTTCGCCCTTCAAGACCTGTCCGCACCAGTACCAGTCAGCATGGCGGGTTTTAGTTTCGTTCTTTTGAATCTGGCCATTAATAATGAGCTTTAAATCATCATCGTCTTTCCTGGATCGTGGGGCACGAGCAGAAATACTGAGGCTGGTTACCAAGAGGTTTAAAACCATGAAACTTAACCAGGGTCGACCCGGACTTGGCTGGGCCGGATTATTAGTCGTGGGTATATAGGTTATTTTGCCCTGGTCTTTCTTCTCTATCTGGGAAATAGTGATACTTTTAAGATGAGGACTCTGATCAGACCTGAGATTGATAGCATGTTTCCCCTTGCTTAATTTAACAGCGATTAGAACCGTCTTATCCAGGCCTTTAAGATCATTGCCATTCCAAGTGGACCGAGCATCATGTTTGGTGTTATTTGAGGTCGTAAGCCCTTGGCCATCGAGAAACAAAAATATATCGTCATCTTTAAAGAAAGCGCGGCCGGATTTTAAATTCTGCCACCAACTTTTAGCGCTAGCGACTATTTCAATCAAGTATAGACCGTCTGCATTAAGAAAAAAATCCGATTGATATTGCTTGTTAATTATCTGGTTAATATTTTCGCTCTTTATGGACTTCATAAAATTTTATCCGCTATTTTGAATATTACTTTAATAAATCATCTAGGTCGCAAGAGAGTAGCGTCGATATATCAAGGACAATTTGCTCTTTGGGGTTTAGATTATCAGCTGTCATACGAATAATTTTAGTAATGATGCTACCCCCCATTATTATTCGATTGGTTTTTTCAAAATAATTTTCGGTTTTTTGATAAAAAAGAGAAATAAACCGCCGACACTGCTCGTTAGGTTCTCTTTCTAATTTGAAAGACGTTAGGGAAACCAATTTTTCATCAATTTCCCCTTTCCAGGGCTTGGCGGCGGTTATCCACTCGTAACTTACTAAATAACTGATTTTGACAACATATTTTTCTTTCGTCTCATAGGCATAAACAAAAGAAAAATTATCCGTGTGAAAATCTTCGGATACAATTATTGCCTGCAAGGCGGTCACTGTCCGAATCTTATAATCTTCTAAAAGCTTAGAGTAAGTCTCCCGCCAGTTTCCCAGCCAATTCTTAATAAAAGTTTGATTAGTAAACAGGGGGGAAAGATCATTTTTAAGATTACGGCTATCAACTTTATTCATCTGCATAGTAAGCCTGCCAAATAACACCCGCGGATTTTTTACATCAACGCCCTTGGCTATTAAATAGTCAAGATCCGGCACTATTTTTTTACCCATATACCAAAGCAAATCGTAAATATCGCGCCCCTTTTCTTCATAGACTGCTTCGCCCACACCGCGAGCGCCCCGTAAAAATATAGCCGCGATTTTGCTAGCCATGAGAGAGCTCATATTATAAGTTAATATTACAAATGAAAGCTGGTCACGGTTTATGGGCCGTCGTTCCGTCACCGTCTTGGGCGCGACAAAATAATTTAAATCAATTTTTACATGGAGCTGCTTCGACGAATGGCCGAAGCTTAATTCATCTCCAATAGAAAATTTTAAAAGCAAACCTCGGTTGTTAGTGATTTTTATTTTAAGAAAATTATCTCCGGTATTGTACGTATTGGCAAAATACTCTCTTATTTCTTTCCCCAACTCTTCCAAAAATTCATTCGTTACCGCCCGGGAAATTTCAAAATCTAAATCGACCGACATCCGGTCTAGGCCATGGATTATGCGCAAGGCCGATCCTCCATACATTATCCATTTACTGTACTCCGGATGGTGATAGATAAAGTTAAGAACATAAAACTGAAGCTCCTCTTTGAAGGCATTATAGCGAGTTTCGGCGCTGATCTCGCCGGAAAAGGAAAGCTCATCAAGCTTTCTTTTTAAAATTGTAGTTATTTGTTCGCTCATTTGAGTATATTTTTAACCATTGAATAAAATTTTTTCTGCTCCGATATTTCCATTTCATCAATGTCTATTCTTAGCTCTTCGACTAATATTTTTACCCTATCAAAGCTTAGCCCGCGAAACTGGCGCGTTCTAAAATATAATAGATCAAACAAGGCTTTTGCCGGTGTCGCGATATAAAAATCAAATTCTCCTCGAATTAAAGCGAAGTCAGAAAAATAATCATTATTAATTGACTGGTAGGAAAAATTTCCAGCTTTTGTTTGGATATTTCTCGTAACTTTAGTGGTTGTGGAGGTAATTGGGTAAATTGCCTCAGTTGCTAAACCATAATACTGTAAGGCTGCCCAAGAACTAATATAAGACGGCCGGCGGATAATATTGGCTAAATAAAATAAATAAGTAATGTCCTTTTTGTTAATTGCCAAGAAGTCGGTTGAGATATATAACCCATTTTTTAACTGAAGAATATCTTTTGATTTCAAAAATCTGCTAATATAGGTATTAATTGACGAATCTTTCAGCCCGAATTGTAACCCCAACTGGCAAACCGAGCGCTTACTGAAATAAGGTAGGGTTTTTAACTGATTTAGTAAGTTTTTTTTACTTTTCATAAATATGACATAATTGTATCATATGTAAAACATGGTGTCAATAGGCAGATTTTTTAATGATTAGTCTAAAATTTCCGTCCATTTTTCAATCTCGGCCCAATCTGACCTTTTTTAATTTAATTCGTATCCTATTATAGGGGAACTGGCATCGGCTAGTTCCTTTTTAGCTTGTAAAACTGACAAATAACGATTTTTGATTTTTCCCCTTAATTTTGCTATATTAATTACATGATTGACCAACAAAATAAATCTTCTTTTATGAAAAAGCTCATTCTATTTATTTTAGTTTTCGCCTTCGCTTCGCTCTCGGGCCAAACTCTGCAGGCGGCGTCGGACCAGGCGGCCGCGGGACCGGCAATGGTAAAAGATATCAATCTCGGCGCGGGCGATTCTTACCCTAATTTTTTAACCGACGTTAATAGCACGCTCTATTTCAGATCTAACGACGGCGAGCACGGCCAGGAACTTTGGAAATCAGACGGCACGGCCGCCGGAACGGTTATGGTGAAAGACATCAATCCCGGTTCCGGAAGTTCCGCTCCCGATTCCCTGACTAATGTTAACGGCACGCTATATTTCAGATCTAACGACGGCGCGCATGGCCAGGAATTGTGGCGGTCGGATGGCAGCGAAACCGGAACGGTTATGGTGAAAGACATCAATCCCGGTTCCGGAAGTTCCGCTCCTAATTCTTTAGTTAATGTTAATGGAACGCTATATTTCAACGCTAACGACGGCATGCATGGCCAGGAGTTGTGGAAATTAGATGCTACCGGCGATCTTGAAAGCGTCAGCGATATTCCGTCCGCCGCTGATACCCCAGCCGCCGACAATCAGGCCATTGAGTCGTCCGGTGAAACTTGGTATTTGAATCTATTAAATAGCTTAGGGTATTTTCTCAGCCTCCCCTTTAGGATCTTAGGCTTCATCTTTTAGGGTCACATGAAAACCGACTATCAAAAAATCATTGACTTCATGGTGGAGTCGGGAAAAAGACTAGTGACCAAAAGCGGCCGGATTGCCGACATCGGCGTCACCAAACAATTCTTGACCGAAGAAGATATCCGGATTGAACGGGGCCTGAAAGAAATAATTGAAAGTTTCGGCGACAAGCATATCCTGTTCGCCGAAGAAGAAAACGATTTCGTTTCTGAAACTGATGACTTGTGGGTGGTGGACCCGATCAGCGGCACGGAGTCATTTATCAAAGGCACTGAGCTTTACACCATCGCCGTGGCGCATACCCATCAAGGCATCCTTCAATTTGCCGCCGTTTATCACCCCGCCAAAGACGATCTCTATACCGCTTACTTGGGCGGCGGCGCGTATCTGAACGGCCAGCCGATCAGGGTTAACGACCAGCCAGAGGACGTGAAGATAGAACTCCGAATCTCGTGGCGCTCCCGAGCGGCGGGCTGGCAAGATAAGATCAAACCGCTCCTTTCGCCTTATGAAATCTTCCAATACGACTACGCCCGTTCCATCGCTTTAAGTTATTGCGATCTGGCGAGCGGGAAAACCGACGGCCTGATCTCCAACACCAAAGATTGTTTTCCGGAATTCGCCGGTAATCTGATCGTCCGAGAAGCCGGCGGCCAATTCACGAATCTGGCCGGTAATCCGAATATGAACCCGGCCGACCGGATATTCGTCGGCGCCAAAAACAAGAAACTGCATGAGGAACTATTGCGGCTGACCAGAGAGGCGGACGCTCAGCAAGGGGGCGGGCGCTAATCCTTGATCATCTAACGGCTCAGCCATGAACTGCCGATCAGCATGCCAACCAAACAAAAAAACTCGACGCGGGCCGAGTCTTTTTTTATAAAAATCATATTTTCTGTGCTTAAGCGGTCAAATTATATTGGGGATAAGCCGGCCGGCCACCTAGTCCAGGGACTTCCCTTTAGATTCCCCCGGGGGAAGATCTTGACCCGGCCGGAGCGCTTGGCTGGCTCAAACCCTTGTCAAAAATTAAATCTTTTGTTATCATCAAAATCGTGATAAAAGGCTTGTTATTAAGCCGTTTTATTTACTCGCTCGCCCGGTAAGGCGGCGACATGAGCGCCCATAGCTCAGTTGGTAGAGCAGCTCCCTTTTAAGGAGATGGTCGCTGGTTCGAATCCAGCTGGGCGTACCAATTTTACACTCAACCGCTGCTCTGCTACAATAGGAGCATGGATAAAGAAATAAATAAAAAGCTGATTTCTGAACTGTATTTGGAAAATAGACTCTCTATGGTTCAGATAGCTGAAAGGCTAAATATATCCCCTTCATCTGTAAGATACTGCTTAGATAAAGGGGACATACAAAGGAGAGACATAGGAGAAGCTATTAATAGCTGGTACTTCACTAAACTTAACAAAAAACCTTTCCAGCTTAAATTAAAGCTTTCTTTTAATGACCAAAAATTAAAGATAGCCGGGATAATGCTATATTGGGGAGAGGGGTCAAAAACCGGAAATACTGTTAAATTCTCCAATAGCGATCCCGATATGACTCGAATTTTTCTTCTTTTCCTTAGAAATATTTGTGGCATCAGGGAAGAAAGGCTCAAGGCTCTTATTCATGTCTACCCCGATCTTAACGAAAAAAAATTAAAGTTATTTTGGAGCAAAGTTACCAACATCCCCATAAAAAACTTCTATAAGTCCCATGTCCATAAAGGTAAAAAAGGAACTTACAAAAATAAAACCAGATATGGGACGTTAGCAATAAGCTATTCCGATAAACGATTACTACAAACAATTCTTAATTGGATTAGTGCATATAAAAAAGCCGATTTGCCGGAGTAGCTCAATGGCAGAGCAATCGCTTTGTAAGCGAAAGGTTGGGGGTTCGACTCCTCTCTCCGGCTCCAATAAAAAAACGTTTTCAAGAAACGTCTTTTTTATATCGGTAAACCGAAAACCAAAAGCTCTTGGGCGTGCCACCAGATATCACCGTTACAATTCGCTACATTATTAATAATCCGTCAACCTCTTAATAATCCGTTAATAACCGGTGAATAATTCCGCCTTGAATTATCTTCACTCTTGTTATAAAATAAGATAACGATAAACTCTTTCCGGGCTCACCGACTCTCATCGGCCGCCCGGGCTCATAACTCCATGCCCATCTCCGAACAAGCCCTAATCGCCAAAGTGCCGCCCCACAGCTTGGAAGCCGAAGAATCTTTGCTCGGCTGTCTTTTGATTGATAAAGATGCCATCATCCGGGTGGCCGACATAATCCTGCCGCCGGATTTTTATAAGGACAGCCATAAGATCATTTACGAAACCATCCGGGAATTATACGGCAACCAGGAGCCGATAGATATCATCACGCTCGCCAACCGCCTGGAAGAAAAAAAATTACTGGCGGACATCGGCGGCCGCACTTACCTCGCCCGGCTGAGTAACGCCGTGGCTACCTCAGGAAACGTCACTAATTACGCCAACATCATCCAGCGCAAAGCCACCCTGCGCCGCTTGCAGCAGGCGGCCGCGGAAATCACCAATCTCAGCTTTGACGAAGAGCGGGAAATCGACGAGATTTTGGACGAAACCGAAAAGAAAGTCTTCGGCGTCTCCCGCAAATATTTAAAGAACGCCTTTTTGCCGATTGATAATCTCTTAACCGCCGCCTTTGACCGCATTGACGAACTGCATAAGCACGGCGGCAAACTGCGCGGCCTGCCGACCGGTTTCCCGGACTTAGATAATCTCTTGGCCGGCTTGCAGAAATCCGATCTGATCATTCTCGCTGCCCGGCCAAGCGTAGGCAAGACCGCTTTGGCCATGGACATCGCCCGCCAGGCGGCCGTTAAGTCCAAAGCCGGGGTCGGCATCTTTTCCCTGGAAATGAGCAAAGAACAATTGGTGGACCGGATGCTCTGCGCCCAAGCTAATGTCAGCTTATGGAAGATGCGCACCGGTAATCTATCCGACAAAGAAGACGACAATGATTTCGCCAAAATCGGCGAGGCGATGGGCAAACTGGCCGACGCGCCGATTTATATTGATGATTCCGGTACCTTGTCTATTATGGAAATCCGCGCCAAGGCCCGGCGCCTGCAGATGGAAAAAGGTTTGGGACTGATCGTAATCGACTACTTGCAGCTCATGGAGGGCCGGGGTAGGTACGGCGACAACCGCGTCCAGGAAATCGCCGAAATCAGCCGCGGCTTGAAATCCATCGCCCGCGAACTCAATATCCCCATCCTCGCTCTTGCCCAGCTATCGCGCGCCGTGGAAATGACCCATCCGGCTATCCCGAAACTCTCGCATTTGCGCGACTCCGGCTCTATTGAACAGGACGCCGACGTAGTCATGTTCATTTATCGCAAATCCGCCGACCGCGGTTATAATATCAATGACCTGCCGGCCGACGATAAGTTCCGAGCGGAAATCCATGTCGCCAAACATCGCAATGGCCCGACCGGCAAGATCGATCTCTTCTTTGACGAAAATACGGTCAGCTTCCGGAGCTTGAGCAAGGCGCCCAAGGCGGCGCCGACGCCCGATGATTTTTAATCCTATAAATAATCTATGTTCAGCAAACTAAAACAATTCCGCGATCTGAGAAGCCAGGCGAAAACCATGCAGGGCGTTTTGGCGCAGGAAACGATCAGCGAAGAAAAGAACGGCGTCAAGGTCATCTTGAACGGCAATATGGAAATCATGACGCTGACGCTCAATGAAAATTTGAATAAGAGTGCCCAGGAAGAAGCTTTGAAAAACTGCTTGAATGAAGCCATAAAGAAAGCCCAGCGGGTCATGGCCAAAAAATTGCAAGAAATGGGCGGCCTCCCAGGCATGAATTAATTTTTCCGTCTCCCGATTAAAATAACCTCATGAAATATCCCCGCGCCATCCAAAATCTGGTCACCCGTTTATCCGAACTGCCGAGCGTCGGGCCGAAAACGGCCGAACGCTATGTTTTTTATTTACTGAAACAGCCAGCGGCTAAATTGAAGGAATTGGCCGAAGCGCTTAGTGATTTAAAAGACAAAACCATCGCCTGCTCTTCTTGCCGCGCCTATTCGGAAAGCGATCCCTGCCCGATTTGCGCCGATGCCCATCGGAATAAAGAGCTCCTCTGCGTCGTGGAAAATACCCAGGACCTATCGGCCCTGGAGGCCACCGGGCAATTTAATGGCCGCTACTTCGTTTTAGGCGGGTTGATAAACACCATCGCCGATATCAAACCGGAAGACTTGAACATCGCTCTCTTAGCTAAAAAGATCAAAGCGGAGGGCGTCAAAGAGGTCATCTTGGCGCTTAATTTCACTTTAGAGGGCGAAACTACGGCTTTATATCTGAACAAGATATTGAAAGATCATTTAAAAATCACCCGCCTGGCCAAGGGCCTGCCCGCCGGTTCCGATTTGGAATACGCCGACGAGCTGACTCTGAGCAGCGCTTTAAAAAATCGAATTGACGTGAAATAAAATAAAAAAGGAGGTAAAAATGTTGACTAGCTTATTGATTCTGTTTTTGTTGGCGCTCATCGTCGGCCTCGGCTATCTGGTCAGCCCCTTTAACGCCAAAACGGCCGCCCGGATGAAATTAGTCACAAAGTTCTTAAAAAGATGGCGATCCGGACGCTCTAAAGATCTGATCGGCCTGCCAAAAAAAGTTTTCTGGCGTCTGCCAAGAATATTTCTCCGCAAAAGGAAATTATTCACCGGGAAATTCCTGAAAAATCTGGCGCAAAGACCATAAAAAAGTCCGTTCCCCTCAAGAAAGAGAAACGGACTTTTATAATAATCCCGCTTGATTTTAGGCGATCTCGGCGATCTTCAGGGCCGTGAACATCTGGCGATGGCCGACCGTGCGCTTGTAGCGCGTCTTGCTCTTATATTTGACGACCGTCACTTTCTTGCCCTTGCCGATCGCCAAGACTTCGGCCGTCACTTTCTCGCCCAAAGATGGCTGGCCCAACTCTAATTTATCGCCGTCGGCGATGAGGAGCGTATCTAATTTGATCTTTTTACCGACTTCGGCTTCCAGTTTCTCCACTTTCACGGTTTCACCCGTCTGGACCTTATACTGCTTGCCGCCGGTCTTGATGACTGCGATTTTAGCCATAAAATTTAAAAATTTATCATTTTTTGCTTAACATTTATACATCATAACAAATATTTGAAAAATGTCAACAAATAAGATATAGTTAGTTAAGATTAAACCTTTACGATTATGCCAAAATTCATCATTAACGGCCAAAAGAAACTAAGCGGTCAGATCGCGGTCAAGGGCGCGAAAAACTCCGCTCTAAAGATCATCCCGGCGGCCATTTTGTCGGAAGATACCATAACCATAAATAATCTGCCTGACATTGAAGATATCAGCCAGTCTTTCGCTTTACTGATTGATTTAGGCGCAAAAGTGGAACGCGACGGCGCGACCGCGAAAATTAACACCCAGGACTTAAAAATAACCGAACTTCCGGACAAACTGGCGGACAAATTCCGATCCTCAATCATTTTTGTCGGTCCGCTTCTGGCTCGTTTCGGCGAAGCCAAGTTTCCGCACCCGGGTGGCTGCGTCATCGGCGCCGGCCAGCGCCCGATTGATTTATTCCTGGAAGGATTCAAGGCCTTCGGCGCGACCGTCTCGGAAGACGGTTCTTGCTACCATGTCAAAGCCAAACAGCTGAAACCGGCTCATTTTTTCTTTCCGGTCGTGAGCGTCACGGTTACGGAAAGCCTGATGATGACCGCCACTCTGATTCCCGGCCGGACGGTTCTGGAAAATTGCGCCCTGGAACCGGAAATCGTCGCTTTGGCCGATTATCTGAACAGCCAAGGCGCGAAAATTTCCGGCGCCGGTACCTCCACGATCATCATTGACGGCGTCGCTAAATTAAGCGCTGGCATTTTTAACGTCATCCCCGATCGGATTGAGACCGGCTCTTTCGCCATCATGGCCGCGGCTACCGGTTCGGATATGAAGATTACCGATTGCCGGCCGGAACATATCCGCTCTCTCCTGACGGTGTTCGACAAGATTGGCGTCCCTTACGAAAGCGGCTCGGATTGGCTGCACGTCAAACCGGCTAAAACCATCAAGCCTTACGGCATCAAGACGCATGAATATCCCGGCTTCCCCACCGATCTGCAATCACCCTATGTCGTCTTGATGACCCAGGCGCACGGCAGCGCCCTGATCCAGGAAACGATTTACGACCGCCGTCTCTTATGGACGGATATGCTCTCCCAGATGGGCGCGAGCGTCACGCTTTGCGATCCGCACCGCATCGTCGTGAACGGTCCGGCCTGTCTGATCGGCAAACGGCTCATTAGCCCCGATTTGAGAGCCGGCATCGCCCTGGTCATCGCCGCTTTGATCGCCCAAGGGACGACGGAAATAGATAATATTTATCAGATTGACCGCGGCTACGAAAAACTGGACGAGCGTCTGCGCCTTTTGGGCGCGGATATCACGCGCGTCGCCTAGGGCGCGCCTAAATTATGTCCAAAAAGATCCGCGACACGATTTTTATCGCCTTCATCGTCCTCTTCATAGTTATCACCGTCGTGACCTCGCTTTACGCGTCCGGCTATCAATTTAATCTGAGCTGGCCGCCGAAATTCAACCGGCTCTTGGTCAAGACCGGCATGTTAGCCGCGGCGACCACGCCCAGCGGCGCGACGATTTATCTTAACGGCAGTCCCCAGAAAAATCCTCTGGCTAATTTCTTGAGCCGGGAATATCTGACGACTCCGGCCAAAATAAAGAATCTCCTGCCCGGCGAATATGATCTGCGTTTCGTGAAAGACGGCTATTGGCCTTTGGAAGAAAAAATCAATATCGTCTCCGGCCAGAGCACCTTCGCGGAAAATATTTCCTTGTTTAAGAACGACGCCCCCTATCTTATCGCCTCCTCTTCTCCGGCCGCGAATGTTTCCGGGTCGAGTCCGGACTTGGCCTTGAGCCCCAACCGCCATTATCTTTATCTTCCCGGCTTGGCGGCTATCGTGGATCTGAAAAGCGGCCTTAGCAAGAAGCTGGCGACGGAAGGCGGCGCGGCGGATAGCGCCGCCGGCGTCTGGCTCAAGAACGGTAATCTGTTCTCGGGCGGCCTGACCTTCTCTCCCGACGGCGCGCTTAATAAGAATTATAGGGAAATCATCGGCGCCGACGCGACCGACTGGCTTTTTGAGGAAGCGACCGGCCGGATCTATTACCGCTTTAAGAATTCTTTGGCTTATTGGGACGGCCAAAGCGCCACGACCGCCTTGAGCGGCGAGAATTACCTGATCTTTGAACCGCGCGGCCATAACTTATTCACGGTCGTTAAAAACGACAGCGGCGTTTACTTGAAAAATTACGATTTGAACGCGACGGCGATCGCCGTCGATCAATTGGGCTTGCCCGCCGCCGGCGCTTACCGCTTTATCGCCGTGGGTAGTTCTTGGCTCAATCTTTACGACGACAAGAATAAGACCTTGTACCTGATCGATCCGACCGATCTGAATAATTATACGGCCGTCAAGAACGTGAGCGGCTACGTCTGGCTGGACAATAACCAACTGATTTACAGCAATGACTGGGAAATCTACTGGCTGGCCCTGAAATCCCCCGGCGCCTCCCTCCTGACCCGCGTGGGCGAAAAGATCAGCGCCCTGGCGCTCGCCCCGTCGGGAAAATATCTGTTGTTCGTGACCGACAAAAGCTTGAATGCCCTGGATCTGAGAACCGATCTGGCTACCGCTCTCTTGAAGGCCGACCGGATCGGCGCGCCGGTTCTGGACGAGAAGAATAATCTGGTTTATTTCCAGGCCGCCGTTAACGGATCGGACGGCTATTATAAATTGGCTTTGCAGTAGATCGCTTCAGCCCGCGCGCTTAATTTCTTGGCATTACCATGGCTTAGCAACCCTAAATAGGAAGCCAATGATTCCGGTCGGGGATTTCTCCCGATTTTTTTAAACATTAAACCTTCTCAAATAAAATTTTAGCCCTGTTCCGAAAAAATCGAAACAGGGCTAAAACCAAACTCAAAAAACTGAAATTATAAGAGTCAAGCTTCACAAGCGCCAACTTGCGGGGCGACGAAAGCAAAACCGTTCCTACGACCGAACCGGCGGCCAGGCCTACTGAAACTCGCGGCCAGCCGACGACCGAAGTCGTCGCGGTTAACGCTGAGTAGCTTAGGATCGCCGGCGAAGTCATTAATGGGTTCATGCATAATGATAATCCACTCAAGACCCATGGCCTTAAGATCCTCATCGGAGAACTTTTCCCTAATCAAGCAGGCTACTTCAGTATTCGGAGTTCCGAACTGGCGTTTGTTAGCTTCAGCACGGATGTTGGTGACAGTCCGGTCATCATCAGTAAAAATTTCCCCTTTCATAACGGCGATATGGTAAGTTACGCCGCTCGTCGGTTGGAAATCGGGAAAACGGAGTATGTCCTGCGCAAAGTCATCGACGTGACAGCCTTTCCTGGCCAAACGCTTGATCCATTGTTCGCCGGTCGTGCCATCGGAAACCATGGGTGGCAGATAAATAATCTCACCACGCTTTTCCCAATGGACTACGCATTTCAGAAAATTTTCCAAACTGACCTGGCCATCAGCCGTAACATATCTGGCCAATTCCTGGTAATCAATCGTAGTAGTCTTTTTGGTAGCATTTTCCAGGACTTCGGCCTGGCCGCGGATTATTTTCAAAACGTCGCCGAGAACTGTACCCTCAGAGAGGGTTTTGATATCGGCATTGGTCCAGTCGCCATTGCGACGGAAGGCCAGCTTAAGCTCAGCGGCCTGGCTAACATCGAGCATTAAATCGTTTGTGCTCATCGTTTTATCTCCTATATTGTGCAACTTTGTTCTTATGAACCGCGTTGCTGATTATTGCCGGGACTAATCTTGGTGATTTCGCCACAGCCTAAAACTGCTTAACATAAGCCGCTTTAGGCTATGGCGAAGCTCGACTTCGAGACTATATTTTAATGAACCTTTTTAACACTTTATTGTGGCACTTTAATGATAATTAGTCAACCAATAAACCAATCTTAGTTTAACTCCTTCAATAATTTCCTTAAATCTTGGCTAATTTCTTGATCCTTTAGCCCCAGCTTCAAAGTCGCCTTGATAAAATTGAATTTGTTGCCCGTGTCTAACCATTCGCCTTTGATCTTTTTCCCGTAGAGCGGTTTCCCTTGACTAAGCAGTTCATCGTAGGCGTCGGCCAAACGAATTTCTCCGGATTTGCCGGACTTCATGCCTTTTAGAATTTCTATGATCGCCGGAGTAATGACATTAATGCCGACCTGGACCAGGTTGGACGGCGCCTTATCAATCGCCGGCTTCTCCACGAATTTCTTTATTTCATAAACGCCATCGCCCAAGTCGATTCCTTCGATTACCCCGAATTGGCTGACCTCGTTGGGCTTGACTTCGGCTAAGCCGATGACCGTATCGCCGTATTTTTCGTAAACATCCATGACCTGTTTGGCGGCGGCGGCGCAATCGTCGTATAAAGTGTCGCCGAACCAGACCAGCACCGCTTCGCCCTCGTCAATCAAGTGAGCGGCGCAATTGACCGCGTGGCCATCGCCCAAAGGAATCGGCTGGCGCACGTAAGTGAATTTCGCCAGCTTGGCGATGGCTTTGACTTTTTCCAGGAGATCCAACTTATTTTTTTCCACCAGCGTTTTTTCCAGCTCGAAAGAATAGTCAAAATGATCCTCAATCGCCCGCTTGCCGCGCCCGGTCACGAAGATGATTTCTCCAATCCCGGCCGCCGCCGCCCCTTCCACCAGATATTGGATGGTTGGCTTGTCTAGGACCGGCAGCATCTCCTTGGGCTGGGCCTTGGTCGCCGGCAGGAAGCGCGTCCCGAAACCGGCCACCGGAAAAATCGCTTTTTTAATGGTTGGCATATTTATTCTTATTAATTATCCATTTGATAAAATACTTAAGCCAAGACGCGATATGATGCCAGGTCAGAGAGTCGTGCCATAAGGCGATGTACCAAGGATGCTTGGCGCTTTCGCGAGCGTGATCATGTGTCAAGATCGCCTCCGGATCATAAATTACTTTCAGGCCATTAACCGCCATCTGCCGACAGAGATCGATATCTTCAAAATACATGAAATAACGCTCGTCAAAGTGCGGCCGCCAAATTTGTCCGTCCGACAATAATATCTCTTTCTTGAACATGAGGCAAGAGCCCATCAGCCAGTCCACGGCGCGGGTAGCGTCGTGATCAAAATCCAGCATCATAAAGCTATCGCGCGTCTTTTTGAAATAATCTCCTAAGAAAGTGCGGCGCAGGATCGGCACGAAAAAAGTCGGAAAACGCGAACAGGAGTATTGCAAAGAGCCGTCCGGATTAAGCAGTTTCGGGCCGGCTAGCCCAGCTTCCGGATGGACTCGCAAATAATTCAAAAGCGTTTTCAGGGCGCTACCTTTGATGATCGTGTCCGGGTTGAGAATCAGAACATATTCACCGGCCGCTTGCACTAGACCTAAGTTATTGCCGCCGCCCATGCCTAAATTTTTCGGGCTGGTAACCAGCTTGACGTTCGGCTGGGAAGCGAAGGCGCTCAGATCGTCGCCGGAAGCGTTATCCACGATGATGACTTCGTAAATCAAACCGGTCATATCGGCCGACGCCAAAGAGACCAGGCAGTTCGCCAATTTCTCCCGGCTCTTATAACTAACGATGATGATCGATAAATCCATATTATAATAAATGCTTGACCACCCACCAGTATCCGGCGAAAAGCGGATTGACCAGATATTTTAAGATCGGATTGGCTACTTCCTGAAATTCTATCCGGCCGACAAAATCGCGGGCGATCCGGGAAAAGGGCACGATTTTTAGCCGTTTCACTCGCCGGCGTTCAAAGAAAATCCGTTTATAAGTGAAGGGCCAGAAAAAATAAGCGTAAATTTTCAGCTCTTCCTTGAACCAGCCGTTGATCATGGAAAAAAAGAAAAGGCCGGTGTCCATTACCAGACAAGGCAAGAACATGATCAGCCAGAAATAAGCCGGATAAAAAGTCAACATGGTCAGATAGCGATTGCGTTCCATATAATAGATCATCTGCCGACTGCGCTGGAACTCATATTTATGATAAATGACCGAGCGCGGCGCGAGGATAATCTTATCGCCGGCCAGTTTCACTTTCAAACCCAGCTCCAGATCGTCATGATACATGTAAAATTCCTCATTATAACCGCCGACTTTCTGAAAAGCTTCCCGCCGGATGATGAACGAACAGCCGCTGGCGTAACCTTTGATTTCCGGATAGCCATCAATCGCTCGATCCGGCTGTCGGTAGCCGTCGGTATAGCCGAAGCCGAGAAAATGGATGTGGTTTCCCAAACTGTTTATTTTCGGCGCCGCTTTTTCCGCTTCATTTTTCGGATGCAGAAGAATTTTTGATTGGGCAATACCCGCCTCTGGATTATTTTCCAAAGCGGCCGCCAACTCCGCGAGCCAACCCGCTTCGGCGACCGTATCCATATTGACATTCACTAAATATTCGCAGCCGTCAGCCAGCGCCCGTTTAAAACCGAGATTATTAGCGGCGGCGTAATTGCCGTCGGCGCGCGGCAGGATAATCGCTTCCGGAAAATGGCTTTTTAAAAACTCTTCCGATTCCGGCGAGGCGGCGTTATCCACGATATAAATCCGCGTCAATTCTGACGGATAGCTCTGCCGTCGCAAAGCCGAAAAACAGTCCGCCAGGTATTTTTGCGCATAATCCTTGTAATTGACTAAAATTATTCCGATTTTCTTAGGCATGTCTTTTTTGAAAAGCTTTAATTAATATTTCCGCTTCAGATTTCCGGCCATACTGCTCGGCAATTTTTATTATGCTATTCCTTAAGCCGATCTTATATAGCTCAACCTTTTTTCTGGCGAACTCTATGCCGAATCTTTTGGAATCAGTCGGTCCGAATAATTGGCTCAGCATGACCGTCAAAGCGTCCACGGCCTTAGTGGTTTCCGGTCGCCAGTTTAATCTTTCTCTTAAGGTGAGACCCGGATTATAGAATGAAACCCCCAACGTCTTGCTAAAGTCCAACGTCCGGCTAAGGGAGCCCGGATGGAACCAGCCCAGCTGGTCCGATGACTGGACAATCTGACCGATGATGGTCTTGGGCGGAGTCAAATCCGGCGTAAGCGCTCGGCTCTGGAAATCGTGAGAAAGTACCGCGGCGACCACATCGGGAACGATAATATCTAAACCGATCTTCTCGCAAAATGTTCTGGCCCGCTTAGCGCTTAAAATATGGTGGGATTTTTGCTCCTTAGCGACGACTTGGCCGTCTTTATTGAATCGGCCGCAATCATGGAAAATGGCCGCCAGCTCTACGGCCACGACGGCGTATTGGTGAGAATTGCTCGGACAAATCTTTTTTCCGGCTTGCGATAATTTTTCTTTTTCGCCCGGATTCAATTTCTCCATCAATTTCCAACAAGCCAACCTGACCTGGTTGCCGTGCGTGAAGCCGTGATGGGTATCACTGAGAAAAACTTTTAGCCAGCGCTCGCCCTTAAGAATTTTCCTTAACAGCTTTTTAAATTCCTGCTCGTCAAAATGATAAATTCTTGAAATGATATCCATAAACTGAAGCTTATTTTACAAATATCCTCGCCAAGGATCGCCCCGTTCTCCAAATAGTCTTTAAAGTCGCGTATTCCCAGGGCTTATTCCATTTCTCAAAATATTTTAACATGGAATCGCTGAAATATTTCTGCGTCGTGCCTCGCGGCAGCTGCGCGAAACTCTGACCGACATAATCGTGACACTCGGCGACCGGCGTATACCAGACTTCGCCGCCCAATTGATAGACTTGCCGGCAAAAATCCACTTCTTCAAACCATAAGAAATATCTTTCATCCAAAAGCGGTTCCTGCCCGCCGGCGAGACGCTGCCAATTCTCCCGATTGATCAGAAAAAAGGCGCCGCGTACGCTGTCCACTTTGGCGGCGGCTTCATAATTAAAATCCGTCACTAAATATTTATGCAAAACTGCCGGAAAAATGTGCGGAATTTTCAAAGTCACCATCAGCTGGTCAAAAAATTTCGGGAAACGGCGGACTTGTCTTATCGTTTTACCCGCTTCATCCACTAGCCGGCAACTCATAACTGTCGCCTGGGGATTATTTTTTGCCCAGGCCAAGGTTTTTGCCAATGTGCCCGCCTCAACTTGCATGTCCGGATTAAGCAATAAGATGAATTCGCCTTGCGCCAGCTTGATCGCCTGATTATTCGCTCGGCTGAAACCTAAATTCTCGGAATTGGCGATCACTTTCGCCTTCGGGGATTCCTGTTTGACCATGTCCGCGCTGCCATCGGCCGAATTATTATCAACCACCGACACCTCAAAACTAAAATCGCCCTCAGATTGATAAAGGGCTCTTAAATTATTCCTTAATTTTTCCCGGACATTCCAGGAGACGATAATGACCGATAGATTCATAAACTGATCTTTATCAGCTTCAAACGTTCGCTTAAACCGCTCAAGATTCTTATCCCCTTTTTATCCACTTTAAATTCTTTCGCCAGAAATTTAATCAGCTCCTCGTTAGCCCGCCCTTTCTCCGGCCGAGCCTTAAGCGCGATTTTTAAGGTCTTATCCGCCATTTCCTCTAACCAGGCCGTAGCGCCGGCGCCGGTCAAAACCTTGACTCTTAAATAAACTTCTTTATTATTAGCTAAATTTTTCTTATAATCAGTCAACATCGGGGCATAAAAATTAATCTTTTTCTCATAATTTTACTATTCATAGTTTAATCCTTTTTTTTGTTTTTTAAAAGCCGTTAGGGTATATATGGGCCGGCCTGTCAATATTTATTTTATGGTAATAATATATTAAAATATAAGGGCTTTAAAACTATGTTTATTAGCTCTCTAAACAGCTAATTTTAATTTTATGAACGAGCCGAAAAAAGCGGCGGGCGAGACCGAAAAACAAGCCTATATTCGTCCCTCTTGGGATGAGTATTTCATGAAAATCGCCGACTTAGTCGGCACGCGCGGCTCTTGCGACCGCGGCCGTAACGGCTGTGTCATCACCCGCAATCGGCGCATCATCGCCACTGGCTATGTCGGTTCCCCGGTCGGTCTGCCTCATTGCGATGAAGTCGGCCATGAAATGCACACCGTCACGCACGCTGATGGCACGACTTCTCGCCATTGCATCCGCACCGCCCATGCCGAACAGAACGCCATCTGTGAAGCCGCCCGGATGGGCATCGCCCTGGAAGGATCAACTCTATATGTCAAAATGGCCTCCTGCTACACTTGTGCCAAGATGATTATCAACGCCGGCATCAAACGTGTCGTCTGCGCTCAAGACTACCATGCCAGCCGCACCGACGTCTTAAGGCAAGCGGGCGTGGAAGTCGTCTTGCTGGACGAAAAAATAATGCCTTACGAAGACCAATAAACTTATGGCCAAGGTTTTTATCTACGACGAGTTCAGCCCCGAAGATATCGCCATGATGCAGGCGCTCTATTCGCGCAGCCCGAAAAGCGTCGTGGAACACGCGGAGAAGGTCAAACAGGCCGGTTCGGGAAAATTCATGGCCACTTATTACGTCGGCTACGGGCACGCGTCCATCGCCGACTGCGGCAGCACCACGATCTTCATTGAGGACATCAGCATCTTAGCCGACAAGGCCATCCAGGATTGGCAATTATACAGCGGCCAAGAAACAAGCACGCGCTATGTGGACATGGGCACGCGAGCGATCGTTGACCCGATCGGCTCGCCGGCGGCGAAAGCGATCATTGATCGCTGGATGGGTTTTTATAACGGCCACCAGGAAAAAATCGACCAATATCTCATGACCAAATATCCCCGCCGCCCGGAAGAAAATGAAGCGGTTTATACAAAAGCGATTAAGGCGCGCGGCTTTGACATCATGCGCGGCTTCCTGCCGGCCGGCATCACCACGCAGCTGAGCTGGCACACCAATCTGCGGCAAGCTTGGGACCATCTGGCCCTCTTGCGCTATCACCCCCTGGAAGAAGTTAAAACTATCGCCGAGGAAATCTTGAACCAATTAAAAACAAAATACAGCCACAGCTTTTCCCACGTCTTGTTTGACACCCAGGAAAAGTACCGCGCCGACATGGCGGGGGATTACACTTATTTCGCGCCCGAGGGCGCGGTAGATTTTTCTTTCTCCACCACGGTCAAAGACGAAGACCTGAAAAAATATCAGCGGATCCTTGACGAGCGGCCGATCAAGACCGGCTTGCCCAATTTCCTGGCCGATCTCGGACTGTGCACCTTTGAAATGCTCCTGGATTTCGGCTCCTTCCGCGACTTGCAGCGGCACCGCTCCGGCATCTGCCGCATGCCGCTTCTGACCATGGACTTGGGCTTTAACGCTTGGTATCTGGGACAGCTGCCCGAGGATATGAGGCAAGAGGCGGAAAAATTGATTGCCGAGCAAAAGACGGCGATTGAGGCGCTCGGCGCCACAGCGACCGTCAAACAATATTATATCCCCTTAGGCTATGATGTTCTTTGCCGGAATACCTATCCTCTGCCGGCGACCGCTTACGTGATTGAATTAAGATCGGGCAAGGCCGTCCATCCGACCCTGCGCGCCGTCGCCCATAAGATGCACCGAGCGATCATGAGTAGATTTCCCCAACTTAAATTACAATCAGACTTAGATCTGGACGATTGGGATGTGCGCCGCGGCTTGCAAGATATCGTCAGCCGCGACAATCAGCCGACGGCCGAAACAAAATAATATGTCCAAAATCATCATCGGGCTGGTCAGCCAGCAGGCCGGCGGCAAAGAAACGGCTAAAAACTATCTGATAGAAAAATACGGAGCGAACGGCCATCGTTTTTCCACGATCCTGCGCGATGTGCTTAACCGCCTCTACCTGCCGGTCAGCCGCGAGAATATGCAAGATCTATCCCTATCCTTGAGACAGACTTTCGGCCAGGATCTTCTGGCGAAAATTATCGCCCAAGACGTTATGAGCGACGCGCACGAACTAGTGGTCGTGGACGGCATCCGGCGTCTGCCCGATATCGCCTACCTGAAAGACTTACCCGGTTTCTATCTGGCCAAGATAGAAACTAGTGAAAATATCCGCTACGAGCGCTTAGTAAAACGCAACGAGAATGCCGGCGACGCCGAAAAGACTTTAGCCGAGTTCCAGGCCGACGGCCACAAAGAAGCGGAACTGCAGATTCCCGAAGTCATGGCGACGGCTGAACTGAGCGTTAGTAACGACGGCTCTTTGGCCGAATTCTACGCCCAATGGGACGCCATCCTAAAACAGCTGAAGATATGAACGGTTTCCCCGGAAAATTTATCGTGATTGACGGCACCGACGGATCTGGCAAGACAACCCAGCTGAATTTTTTAAAAGCCAGACTAGAAGAAGCCGGCCATCTCGTGGAAACGGCTGATTTTCCGCAATACAATACCAAGTCCGGCGGCTTAGTGGAGGAATATCTATCAGGCAAATACGGACAAGCGGACGAAGTCAGCGCCTACCAGAGCTCAATCTTCTTTGCCATTGACCGTTTTGACGCCAGTTTCAAGATCCGCCGTTGGCTTCAAGAAGGCAAAATCGTTTTAACCAACCGCTACGTTTCCGCCAACATGGGCCATCAAGGCGCCAAGATAAGCAACCCTTTGGAGCGGCGGGTATTCTTTAATTGGTTGAGCGATCTGGAATACAAGATCTTCCAGATCCCTCGGCCGGATTTGACTGTCATCCTGCACGTGGAGGCGGAAATAAGCCAAGCCCTGGTAAGAGATCGCCACCGCGAAGATTGGAATGGAAAAACAAAAGACATCCACGAAGATAATTTGGAACATCTGAAAAAAGCCGAGAAAGTTTATTTGGAAATAGCCTCCAGCTCCCCCGATTTTAAATTGATAAATTGCACCCGAGGCGGCGTTATCTTGAGCCGCGAAGAGATCGCCCAGCTGGTTTGGCTTAATGTGAATCGGCTTATCAGCCATAATGAACTGCCTTCAACCGAGAATAAAGACCGCCGCTGGCAACCAATCGGCGATATATTGGGCACCAACCGCCAAATCGTAGATAACCGAGAAATTATTTTTGACCAGGCGACTAAGCCGGAAAAACCGCTGGCGAGCGGCGCCGGCTATGATTTATTGGCCGCCGACTATTATTCCATCCCGCCCTACGGCCAAGCTCTGGTAGCGAGCGGACGGGAGCTGGCGATCCCCGAAGGTTACGTCGGTCTGATCTGGAGCAAGAACAGCTTATCTCTCCAGGGCATCGCCATCTTGGGCGGGGTCATCAAACCCCAAGACCGCGGCGAGATAAAAGTGGTCGTCAAGAACTTGAGCGAGGACATGTTCAATGTCGTCCCCGGCCAGGCGATCGCCCAGATCCTCATCCAGCCGGTTCTGGCCGGAGAAATTCCGGAACATAAAAATTGATTTTCTGCTATAATATAATCATGGACTACGAGGCCATCATCGGCTTGGAAATCCACGCCGAGCTGAAAACTAAAAGCAAGATGTTCTGCGCCTGCGATAACGCTTCGGAGGGTAAAGCGCCGAACACGACCGTTTGCCCGATTTGTCTGGGACATCCCGGCACCCTGCCCGTCCCCAACAAACAGGCCTTAGACTGGGTAATTCTGACCGGCCTGGCTTTGCATTGCAAAATCAACCGCCTGTCCAAATTCGACCGAAAAAATTATTTCTATCCCGACCTGCCCAAGGGCTACCAGATTTCCCAATACGACCTGCCCTTGTGCTACGAAGGCGGATTGGCCGTCGATGGACGCCAGATCGCCATCACCCGCATTCACCTGGAAGAAGATACCGGCAAATCCATGCATTTCAAAGATAGTGATTATACCTTGATAGATTTCAACCGCGCCGGCACGCCGCTCATGGAACTGGTCACCGAGCCGGTAATCGCTTCGGCCGCCGAAGCGAAAAAATTCTGCCAGGCCTATCAGCAGATCCTGCGCTACCTGGATGTCAGCCGCGCCGACATGGAAAAAGGCGAAATGCGCTGCGAAGCCAATGTCAGCGTGCAAAAGCCGGGCCATTGGGAATATAAGAATGGCCAGATCCTCCCCAAAAAGAATCTTTTGGGCGTCGCCCATAAATTAAACCATAAGATAGAAGTAAAAAACCTGAATTCTTTCCGGTCGGTGGAAAAAGCAATCAATTTTGAAATTGCCCGGCAGACCGCCGAGTTGAAAAAGGGCGAAAAAATCATTGCCGAAACCCGGGGCTGGGATGATAACCGGCAGGCCACGGTCAGCCAGAGAGTGAAAGAAACTTCCGCCGACTATCGCTACTTCCCCGAACCGGACATCCCGCCTCTGAAGATTACCGAAGATTGGTTAGCGGATCTCTCCGCCCGCTTGCCGGAAATGCCCGCCGAGAAAACCGCGCGTTTCATAAAACAATACGGTCTGGCGCCGGCCATGGCCGAAGTCATCACGGCCGACAAATCTTTAGCCGGCTGGACCGAAGAAGTTATTTCCGAACTGGACGCCTGGATAGAGGCGACCGGCGATGAAGAAGCCCGACAAGAAAAACATCTCTCCCGGGCGGCCGCCAACTGGATAAGCGGCGAACTCTTGAAGCATCTGAATGCCGACAATAAGAAAATCAATGATTTGAAAATCACCCCGGAGAATTTCGCCGAGCTGATCTGCCTGATCTACCAGGGCAAGGTTAATTCTTCGGCCGGTTCGCGCCTTTTGGAAAAAATGTACTGGGAGGGCGGCGATCCGACCGATATCATGCAGGCTTTGGGCCTGGAACAACTGGACAGCGAAGACGCTCTGACTGAGGCGGTGGAAAAAGTGCTGGCCGCCAACTCCGACCAGGTCGCCCAATATAAAAAAGGCAAAACCAATGTTTTGCAGTTCTTGTTGGGCAAAGTCATGGCCGAGACCGCCGGCAAAGCTAACCCGAAGATCGTTAAGGAAATCTTGGAAAAACTGTTGATTGACAAGAAATAAATTTTAGATAATAATAGAAAGTTAAAAATCGATCTTTAATTTCAATAATTTCAATCATCTAAAACTCGTAAAAGGAGGAAACACTCATGAACAAAGACAGCCGAAATCCGGGGAAGACCCCCAAAAAGCATGGCCCGAAAAGACCGTCCGGCCCGGAAGATTATGAAAGTTTTATGGCGGGAGATCCGGGCTTCAATATCGGAAACACCAAACCGGGAGACGAACCCGTTTCCCAGGAGCACGAAATTGAGGCGACCGTCCCCAACTGAAATTGCCAGCCCTGAAACCGGCGGCCCGACTGAGTGAGAACAGCCGGCGCCTAAACCGCGCGCGACCGCGGACCGGCGAAGCTGACGAAAAGGACGCTCTTGCTGAGGCGCCCTTTTTTCATAGCCATTTTCTTATGATTTTTTCCGCGCCCGCCGGATCGGCCAGCCATTTGATCTTGGCGCCCTGTTTTTCCCAGCGCCGGAACCAGGTTTTCTGGCGTTTGGCGAATTTATAGATGGCTCGATTCAGTTTCTCCGTCATTTCTTCGTAAGACAGGTGGCCGCGCAAGAATTGACTGACAAATTTATACTCCAAGCCGAAAGCGGCCAGACGCTCCCAGGAAACGCCTGACCGGTGGAGCCGTTTTACTTCTTCGGCCAGCTTTTCTTTTTCCAAGCGACGAATCAGGCGCTGATGAATCCGCTCACGCAGAATTTTCTCCGGACAGCTCAGGCCGATGATTAGCCAATCATAGGGCGAAACTTTTTTTCCGACCGTTTCCAAGGCGCCTTGTCTGATTATCTCCAGATAGCGCGCCAGGCGCCGCGGATTATTTTTGTCGCTATTATTTATCCGGGCGGCGAAATCCGGCTTTAAGGCGCTGATTTTCGCGAATAGCTTGGCGGCCGGCCATTTCTCCCAGATCGTCCGTTTCTGGCCGTCCGATTTGGCGCCTTCTAATTGATAATTATCCACCAGCGCTTGCAGATATAGGCCGCTGCCGCCGACCACGATTGGCAAGCGGCCGCGCTTCAAAATTTTCTCAATCACCTTAGAAGCCATTGTCTGGTATTTGGCCAAGTCAAAACGGCTCTTCGGACTGGCGACGTCTATTAAATGATACGAGATCTTCTTCCCGCCGACTTTGTATTCCGCCAAGTCCTTGCCCGTGCCGACATCCATGCCTTTATAAACTTGCCGGCTGTCGGCGCTCACGATTTCTCCACCCAAATTGGCCGCTAATTTGACGCCCAAAGCGGTCTTACCGCTGGACGTCGTGCCTAAAATCACCAAAATCTTTGGCTTGACCGTATCTTTTTGGTTGTGGATAACTTTTGTCATATTTTAGCGATAATTGGTATAATTAAATTATCAAATCGCGGTTCTTTCTTAACAATTTTGGCCAAAGCCGAAACCAGAAAAATCGCAACAACCTTAATCGATGTCTAATGACCAAAAAAAATTGACAAGATGAAAAAACAGTATCCGCCCGGGACATCAGAAATGTCCCTGAACAACAGCCGTTTCCAGAGCCATCATGTAAGCCGCGCCAGCGAGATCGCAGTTGCAACCAAGAAAACCGTGACGTAAGAAAGCTGTCCCTGAACATCGCCCTCGCCTAACAAAAAACCAAAGGGGCTAGGGCAAAGTAAGAGGAAATTTTTAAACCACGACTATCAAGGTTTAAAATATCCTCTTTCTTTTTTTATCCGGCCAGTTCTCCCTCCAACCCGAAGGGATAAGCCTGATTTATTTTAATCGGTACGAATTTCCCAATCAAACTACGACCAGCTTTCACGCCGCCGACGAGCACTACTTTATAAGTCTCCGTCTGTCCGTAGTATTTCCCCTTCTTATTCTTACCAGCAATTAAAACCCGCACCGTCTTCCCTAAATATCTTTTATTATCTTTGAGCGCCGTCTTTTTCAAAATCTCATTCAAGACTTCTTCCCGCCGTTTCTTTTCCGCGTGACTGACATCGTCTTTCATCTTATACGACGCTGTCCCCGGCCGCGGGCTATACTGGGCCAGATAAGCCAGGGCGAAACCGACCCGCTTGAATAATTTGGCCGTGTTCAGAAACTGCGCCTTAGTTTCACCTGGAAAACCGACGATCACATCGGTCGTGACCGCGATGCCCGGTTTGGCTTGCCGGACTTTTTTTATCAAATTTTCAAAATGCTTGGCCGTATATTTCCGGTTCATGGCGCGCAGGATCTCATCGTCGCCAGATTGGACCGCCAGGTGGAGATGGGCGCAGACTTTGGGCGAGGAGCCGATGACTTTGATGAGCTCAGCGCTCATGTCTTTCGGATGCGAAGAAGAAAAACGCAGCCAAAAATCGCCAGGAATCTTCACTAGTGTTGCCAATAATTTTGGAAAGTCATATTTCTTATCCTTATAGCTATTGACGTTCTGAGCAATCAAAATGATTTCCTTGTAGCCTTTCTTCACGAGCGCCCTCACTTCCTTGATCACTTCTCCGGCCGGCCGGTAGACTTCGCGGCCGCGGGCGTAGGGCACGACGCAATAGCTGCAAAAATTATTGCAGCCGTTGCCTAGAGGTACATAGGCGCTGAAACGACTCGTATGTTTCGGCGCGATATCCAGATATTTTTCGCCCTGTTTCAAACGCACGGCGTCCAGACTGAATTTCGCTTTGAATTCTTCCCCTTCCAAAAGCTCCGGTAGCTGCAGAAGCTCGTTAATTGGCAAAAAGATGTCCGCCCGGCCGGTCAGGCGTCTTTGGACATCCGGCCGCCGGCTCAGACAGCCGGCAATGACGATCTTGGCCGTCTTATTCTTCTGGCGAATGGTATTGATCAAACCATAAACGCGATCCTCGGCTGATTGCCGGACACCGCAGGTATTAAAGATTATAACCGTTGCCCGACGCCAATCAGCGACCGCTTTGAACCCGCGCCCCTCCAAAAAGGCGGCCAGTCGTTCGCTGTCCACCTTGTTCATCTGGCAGCCGATGGTGATTATATGATAAGTTTTATTTTTTAGTGTCATATTTTTGGACGGCGCTTGAGGTCGCGGCGGCGCCGGGCGGCGGAATCTGATACAATTTATATAACCCGAACCGCCCGTTCACTCTATTGACTAAAGTCATCTTTAGATTATAGGCTGGAAACTTGCGGCTATTTAGATAATCCACGGCCGCCTGGTCCAGATAAAAATTATAATAATAGACCGGATAATATTTTAGCAGTTTGGCCGCCGCCGTCAGAATCTGGTCGTCCGGCAAGGTCCCCATGATAACGCGCCGCTCCGGCCAAAAAAACTTGTCATAATAGCGGGTGATGATTATGCCGCCTGGCTCGGTCAGAGAAAAGACGCGCTCCGTGTTCGCCTTCTCCCCGAGATTATTCTGATAGAGAAAAACCAAGCCCTCTTCCGAACCGACCAGCACGAACATCAGACTGATAAAAACGATGACCAGGACGACCGCGCCCTGGAGCGAGGAGGCGGCCAGACGCCGCAGCCAATCCTTGGTCTTCTCGGTCGTGAGCGCCAAAGCGCGGCTGATTTTGACCAGCGCTAAGGAGAAAAGCGGGATAAGCAAGAGATAAATCGGCAGCCAATAACGGGTATAGGAATTACCGATGGTGAAACGGCCGGGATCAGGATTATCGTTGAATTTCCAAGAGCCGTAATAAAGGATCAGAATGCCGCTTACCACCAAACCGGCCAAAACATAAACCAGATACTTTTTCTTAAAGCGCCGGATGTTCTGCCCGATCATGATCAGCAGGCCGGCGGCCGCGCCGTATAGGAGCCAAGGAAACATGTCCGAGATATAATGTCGGGCGAAAACCGCGGATTGGCCGGGATGGAAACCGAAATAAAAAATATTTTTATAAATAGCTCCGGCGTAACCGCCTAATTGCGAGAGCTGGCCGGTCAAAGTATTGGCAATAAGCGCCCCGCCGTTTCTGGAAATATCATCCAAAGACCGGTTCATCTCGTTATAACCGCCATGCCAAAAGGAATTGTATAAGACTTGATTGTAATAAAAGACCGGCCAGAACGCCAGGAATATCCCGGCCAAGAATATGACCAGTTTGGTGACGCCTAGGCGGCGGGCATAGAAAAGCCAAACGATAAAGACGGCTGGCAAGAGCCATAATAATTCCGAGGATCGGGTAATGGCTGCCAGGCCGAATAAAAGTCCGGCGGCGAGGGCGGCGACAAATTCCCACCAGGGCCGGCCGCCCAGCGACCAGCTGACGAATTTCCCTTTAGCCTTTTCTCGTTTTTTGCCCAGCGCCAAAATTAAGAGATAGGCGGCGGCGAGCAAGGCGACGATAAACAAAATGTTATGGAACATGCTCCGCGCCGAGTAATACACATAAACCGGAAAGACCGCCAAAAGAACAGCGGCGATGAGCCCGACGCGTTCACTCCGGAAAATCCGGCGCACCAAGAGATAAAAGATGACTATTCCCAGGGCGCCGAAAAACGGCGTGAGAAACGGGATGACGCCCGGCCCCAAAACCCGACCGATCGTGCCGTAAGTCAAAACGACGCCCAGAAAACTGACCGGCTTCAGCCAGCCGAAATCGCTCCGCACGCTCCGCGGCATGACCATGTTGTCGCCGATGACGGCCGCCGGATCAAAAACCGCCAATCGGCCGGTGGTGGCGAACTCGCGGGCGAAGAAATAATTGGCCGTTTCATCCGGCGATGACCATTTGACGTAATCTTTCGTCTGCGCCAGGAGATTAAAGGTGGAGGTGGACGCAAAAAAAAGAACGGCCATGAGCCCCACGATAATTAGATTAAGATGTTTCTTTAGGCCGCTTTTCATTATTATAATCTTATCCGAAATTGCCAATTTTTACAAGAATTTGCTATGATTAAAGTAATATTCTGGATTACTCATGGCTTATGAAAATACGCGCTAATATTAACGATTATCTTCTGCTTCTCCTCTCTCTCGTCGCCATTTTCGGCGCCCTGCTTTATTATCTTTACGCCTTGAATTGGGTGGGAATAATCGTCGCCCTAGTCCTCGCTCTAGCCACCTGGCTGCTCCTGGTCAGGCGCCTGGCCAAGCCGGCGGCGGAAGCAAAGGGATTGGATGAAGCAAAACAAAGCGATCGGGCGGAGCCGGACAAAGCTAAATCCCTCTGGCTGTTCATCTTATACGGCCTCTTGTTCCTGGCCGCCTTATTCGTGCTCTACCAGAGCCGGAGCGAGCGCGCCCTGATTTCTCCCTGGCAGGTCGTGTCCGCGCGCTGGTTCGTCCTTTACGCGCTCAGCAGTCTGGCGCTCATCTTTATCTTGATAAGAAAATCCGTGGGCGCCGGCTGGAAGATCGGCTGGCTCTCGCTCCATTATTTCTTATCACTGGCCGTGGCGCTCATCGTCTATCGGATCGGTTACGGTTTTGATCCCTTCATCCATAGCGCGACTATGGAACTGATTGACAAGACCGGCGCGGTTTTTCCCAAGCCGCCTTATTACGTCGGCGCTTACGCCTTGATAATCATCCTGCATAAGCTGAGCGGCCTGTCTATTTTTTTCTGGAACCAGATTTTCGTGCCACTGCTCACCGCCCTCTTCTTGCCCTTAGCCGCCTACCGTTTCTTGAGGCGGGCGGACGACGACCGAGCGCCGGCCGGCCGCGTCTCGGAGTTCTTGACCGTCCTCCTCATGCTCGGCCTGACCTTTTCGCCCTTCATCGTCACCACGCCGCAAAATCTGACCTATTTATTTCTAATTTTGACTATCTTTTGGGGTTTGCGCCGTTCCAACCCCTGGCCGGTCTTGATCCTGGCCGTCGCCACGACCGCTATCCATCCCCTGACCGGCCTGCCGGCGCTCGCTTTTGCCGCCTGGCTCTTCATCAGAAGATACCGGGCACATCTGAAAAGCGTTTGGCGCCGAATCCTTTTGATCGGGCTCTTCATCTTTAATGCTCTCGCCCTGCCTTTGGCCTTATTTTTCACGGGCGGCGGAACTTGGAAAGAAGTCGCGCCCGGACTCGGCCCGCTCATCGCTCCCTTCACCGCCTTATTCTCCGGATTGAGCGCGGCCGGCCAAGAAAATTGGCTGCTCAATGCCGTTTATTTCTTCGCTTATAATTATAATCTCTGGCTCCTAATCATCATCGTCGCCGGTTTGGCGTATTTCATCATCAAAACCCGGCGGGTAGGGTCCGACCGTCGCCCCGTGGAAAACGGCTTGATCTTCATTAACTTATCGCTGGTCATCGCCTATGTTTTAAGCAGTCAACTCCGTTTTAATGATCTGATTAATTACGAACAAGCCAATTACGCCAACCGCCTGCTCGTCATCATGGCGATTTTTTTCCTGCCCTTCGTCCTGGAAGCGATCAACCGGCTCATAAAAAAAATCCGGACCCTGGCGCCGGCGGGACAGATCATCTGGCTCATCTTCGCCATCGGCCTTTTAAGCGCCGCTGTCTATGTTTCCTATCCCCGCTTTGACCGCTATTTCAATTCTCGCGGCTATTCCACGGGCGCGAGCGACATCAAGACGGTCGACCAAATCGCCCGAGACACGGACCAACCTTACATAGTTTTAGCCAATCAGCAGGTGAGCGCCGCCGCCCTGAAAGAATTCGGTTTTGACCATTATTACCAGACGCCGGCCGGCCCGATCTATTTTTACCCCATCCCGACCGGCGGCCCCCTATACCAATATTATTTGGACATGGTATATAAAAATCCCGACCGGGCGACCATGGACAAGGCCATGAAGCTGATCGGAACCAAAACCGCTTACCTGGCGGTCAATAGATACTGGTTCCAAAGCGACCGCGTCATCGGTCTGGCTAAATTGACGGCGGACAGATTTTGGAACGTGAGCGGCGAAGTTTATATATTCAAATACACGCAAAATGGCGGACGATAAGACAATCTTATTCATTCCTGGCTGGCTGGACAGCGGGGCGGTTCGCGGCTATGAAAACAGCTGGGATATCTGGCAAGAACCGCTGGATATGGAGCGACTCGTTGCGACCGATTATATTGTCGCTCACAGCGCCGGCGCCCTATTGGCCTTAGCGGCCTGGGAGAAAAACAAAAATATTTCCCTGATCCTGGTTAGTCCCTTGCTGGACAAGAAAAATTTATTTGTCCGTTGGACTAAAGTCATGCTACTGGGCGGCGGGGTCGATCTGACTTGGAAGAGATTCAAAGTCCTGAGCCATCTTTTCCCGGGTTTGATAAAACTTAAACGTCTATTGAAGATTGACCCGCAAAAAATAATCCGAGAAATGCCCAAAGACAAGATCTTGATCATCCGAGGCAGAAAAGACAAATATATCTGCACGGAGGATTCACTCCGGACTCTCAAAATCGCCTCCGAAAAAATTATCCAGTTAGATGGCGTCGGACACAATTGGTGCAAAAAAATAGATGAAACGATAAATGATTATATCTCCGGCCAACAATAAAAAATGACCCGCTCGGGCCATTTTTGTATATCCAATAATATAATTTAGGGTATTTCTTTATAGTCCCAGACCGGACCGACCGCGAAGACATTGCTGTCGCCTTCCCGATGGATCAAGATCATCAGCTTCAAACGGCTCAAATCTTCTCGGGGGCCGTTTTTTTGCGGCGCAGACAGGGTGAGTTGCTTATCTTTCGGGTCAGCGGGCACGACGGTCAGCTGTTTGGCAAAATCGGCGATGGCCAGATTATCGTCGGCCGTCAAAGCGACGCTCGTCAGTTCCTTGATCGCGATATTTTTCAAGGTCGTCAGATTGCGGCCGGCCGCCTCCAAGCCGTTGATGGCCGGCGCGACTTCCTTGTCTAATTGCAAAGCCAAAAACATCTTGATCAGCATGGCATTGTCGGCCAAGAGTTCGTCATAGAGATCGACAGCCGGTTCCACGTAAGAATTTTCATTATAGCGTCCGGTGCTCGCCAGCCCCTGGCCGCTGTACAGCTGGTTGACGGTGAATTTTTCCAAGGGCAATTGTAAATTCACCCAACTGCCGACAGCCGTCTTCAGACTCTGGCTGCGCCAATCGTCGCCCCGGGCGAAAATAGGCAGATTCGTCTTAGGCATCTCCAGCAAGCTCTTCGCCCAGTCCAAGCTCAACCAATAATCGGTCAAATGCCAGACGTTGGCCTGGTCCATTTCGCTCCGAAGGGCGTCCGCTTGGGCGGAATAACTCAGATAATTGGTATTTTCCGTAAAATAGGGGTTGCTCACTACCGGGGAAACCAGATTTATCGGGTCCAGCGCCAAAACGCCGCAACGTTGAGTCTTGCTCTTCAGGCTGCAAGCGGTCACGTTGTTGTCTAAAGTCGCTTTACCCTGGTAGACGGTGACGTTCGGATAGCTCAGGCGGCTAAAGATGTAAGCGTTCGGAAAATAATTTTCGGCCAAGAGGCGGAAACCGATGAACGGCGCCTGCGTCTTGTCGGCCGGATCGCGCGCCCCGGCGACGGCCGGAAAATCATAGGTCAAAAGCTTGGCTTTCAATTTATTCAAGTTGAGGATGGCGTCCTGGTTATCGGCGGCCAGAAGCGTTTCCAGATTATAATCCGCCCCGAATAAAGCGCTCAGGGCGTCGCGATATTGGACATAGCTCAATTCTTCGCGCAGGCCTTTGAAGAAATACATCACCTTATAGATCCTGGCCCATTTGTTCTTCAGGTCCGGCGAGGCGGAAAAATCCTGAGACAAAAAACTGGCGGCCGTCAGATTGATGCGCCAATCAGCATAATCCAATAAGCAGGCCGGACAATTCTTATCGCGGTAATTCAGTGGCCAGACCGAGTTGAGCCATTTGACCGTCAGATAGAAATTGTTCAATTTGGCGTCCAGGCGGTAATCGGGGGGCACCTTAAACTCGTTATAATCCCTCTGATACAGGAGCTCGGGCGATTTGACTTTCGTGTTGGCGGCGCGGATCAGTTTCTCTTCGCTCAAAACGTCATCCCGCAGATAGGGCGGCACCGTGAAATAAAATTGCTCGCCTTCGGCCACGGAAAATTTAGTTTGGCTGCCGCCGGCGCCCTGAGCAGACAATTGGTCGGTAGTCGGCTTCAAAAGCTCTAAAGCCGTGGCCAAGAAAGCCGCTTCCAGGCGTTCTCCTTCCAGGATTGGATCATTGACTTGGCCGATTTTCCCCAGCCGCGTTTCATAACGGGTTTTAGCGGTCTGATACATGTCCTTGGTAATCGACCAGAGATTATCGTAAAAAACATCGGCTTCAATGTCCTTGAAGCTCTTTTTCAAGATATTTTGATAATAATACAAGACAAAGTCGGAACTGATCAGGAGAGGAATCTGTTTGGCGTCCAGCTGACTGGAGAGGGAGTAAAAATCCGGCGCCGTCTGTGCCCAAGGATTATCAATGGTCGCGAATCCGTCCTTATTCAGATTACTCAAGGCCGGATCCAGATTTAATTTGCGGGAGATGTCATAATAATTCATGACATCCACTTTCACGTTGAGCGGCAGTTGATAATCGTTCAATTTGACGTTTAAAGTGCTGTCCGGCGCCTTATAAAAATCAGCGAAGGACATATACTCAATGGCCAAATCGGAGAACGAAGTCGTAGCGGTCGTAGAACTGGCCGCGCCACCCAAGCCGATGCCAGGCAAGGTCGCGGGCGTATTGGTCGCTGCCACCGTCGTCGTAGCGGCGGGCGCCTGGTTAACGGGCGCGGCGGGCGGATTCTTATATTTGAACCAAAGATAAGCGCCGACTAAGGCCGCGATAACGATAACCGCGACGGCGATGATGACCGCCAGCTTCGGACCGCGCTGTTTCGGCTCCGCCGAATAAGCGCGGTTGGATCCCGCGGGCGCGGAAGAAATGATCGTCGGCTGATTATCAAACATAAAAATCACTTTAAATATTTATATTTGTTGCTAAGATGCTCGGCGTAAGTTCGGGCGTAATAAACCTTTTTATCCGGCGCGGTCAGGAAATAATTATAATCGCTCGAGAGAGGATAAATGGCCGCCTGGAGAGCTACCAGGCCGGGATTACAGATCGGTCCGGGCGGCAGGCCGGGATATTTATAAGTATTATAGGGTGATTTATTTTCCAGCTCGGCGCCGCTATGGCTCGCGTTCGTGTCGCCCAAGACATAGGAGAGAGTCGCGTCCGACTGGAGCGCTTGGCCGTACTTAAGGCGACGCCAGAAGATGCCGGCGATAAGCCGCGCGTCACGATTATCACCGTTGAAATTATCTATCGTCGCCTCTTTTTCCACGATTGAAGCCATCGTCACGATTTCATAAATCGTCTTACCCTGCGCTTTAATATCGGCGCGCATTTTTGGCGTCAGTTTCTTGCCGAAGTTATCCAGCATCTTCACCACCGCGTCTTTGACGGTTGAACTGGCGTAAATGCGATAAGTGTCCGGAAACAAATAACCCTCCAGACTGTAATATTTCGGCTTGTCCTTCAAGAAAGGAAACTCCTCGGAATAATCAGGCAAAGCCGGCATGTCCTTGTTCTGCCGATAATCAACCTGCGGGAAACCGACCACTTCCAAGAGTTCCTCGCTCTGCCATTTGCCCAGGCGTTCAAAATATTGGCTGATCTCCCGGTTATTCCAGCCTTCGGGAATGACAATCACCTCTTCCGCCCTGGGAATGATCTTCGGCGTCGCCGGGCGCCGCGGAAAAAGCAAACGTCCGCCCACGTCAATCGCGGCGATGAGAATGATGATTATTAAGAAATAGCGGAGCAGTTTTTTCATACTTAGCGGCCGGACTTCTTACGGTTCCCCGTCTTCTGGCGGCCTCCGGTCTTTTTAATCTTCAGGGCCGCCGCCCGGGCGATCATTTCCGAGCTGGCCCGGATTTTCTTACCGAGTCCGTCCACAATCTTGATGCCCAGCTTTTGACAAATCGGATATTCGGGAACGTTAGTGAGATTGTGGCGGTCGCCGCCGTTGGCAAAGATATCCGGACGGACTTTAGCCAGGGTTTTGGCGACCGGTACCTCGCCGTTGGCTAGTCTATATTTATCAATGGAGAGCACGACTTCATCCACGTCGCGCAGGGCGGCCACAATCGCCATCCGGTCGCGTTCGTTCATGAAACTCACCCGGCCTTTCAGTTTGACCTGAACATCATTATTGATGATGGCCACCAACTTATCTCCCAACTTTTTGGCGCGGTGAAAATAATCCAGATGGCCGACATGAAGCGGGTTGAAGTAGCCGGACACGGCCACGACCACGGGACGGCGTGCCGATCGGCGAGCCGACTGATGGACAGGTTTTTTAGCTTTATTTTTGGCAGGCATAATTAAAAATGAAAAGTGATCTTTATGGGTATATTATAGCAAACCAGCCGGCTTCTCACAAACCGAAAGGTTGCCCGCTCACTTCTCACCGGTCGCCCAAACTCCAATATATTCCTCCAGCTTAACCAGGCCTTTCTTAAATAGGCGGGGCGGCCCGCCAAAGCCGATCCGCAAATAATCATTGGCACCGTAGACACTGCCCGGAACCAAGAGGGTATTGGATTTTTTAATCAGCCCTTGGCAAAATTTTAAAGATCCAACGTCAGTTTTCAGCCTGACGAAAACGGTCAAGCCGGCCGACGGTTCGGAAAATTCAAAAAGATCATCATGCTTAAGTAAAAATTTTTTTAACAGCCGATAATTTATTTGAGCGATTCTTAATCGGGGCAAAATGAATTTATCTTTATTCTTTATGATCAGATTGGCCAAATATTCACTCGGCGCCGAATTACTCATCGTGGTATAGCCCCTTAAAGGCAGACTCTTTTTAATAACCGATCGGTCGGCTGTCGCCAACCAGCCGATCCTTAGGCCACCAGCGCCGAACGGCTTGGACAGATCGCCGAGACTGATCCCTTTATCATACAAACTGGCCACCGGCCGGATATTCTTGCCGGACGATAACAAGAGGCAGACTTCATCGGCAACCAGATAGAGACCGTTCCTCTGGGCGACCTTGATTATTCCAGCCAACTCCTCGTCGTTGAAAAATGAGCCGTCCGGAACCTGCGGCCGACCGATTATTATCGCCCGGGTACAATCGTCGACCAGATTTTCCAAGCTTCTGATGGAAAAGCGGCCGTTCCGGGAAGATCGCCAGGGTCGGATCTCCACTTCATTCAAGAAAGCCCCGCCCGGCCAAGCCGGATAATAGGGGAATTGGATGATTACGTTATCGCCGGGCACCGTTAAACTGCTAACCAGCAGAAAAATCGCCTCGACTGCCCCATTGGTAATCAAGATATTATCGGCTCCGATTCGGGGACGGCCATACAAACCGCTGATGGTCCGGCGCAAATCGGCGGCGCCATAGCTGTCTGTGTAGCCCAAACCAAGGCGAAGATATCTTTTTTCCGCCCGTCGGCCGGCCACCTTGAAGACCTCCGCCGTCGTCAGATCATAAGCGGAGCAATCGCTCAGATTGTACTCGGCCGAAAACTCGAAGCGAGTGTTCCAGTCTCGTAACTTTGAAGATTTGATTTTCATATTTTTATGTTTAGCCTTTTCAGCTCCCATGAAAAACATCGGAGCTCAAAAAGCCGGGAGGACTGATTGTCGTCCTCCCGAAGATAGTCATTAATGTTAGACGCTTCGCCGCCAACAGTTCGGATCGCCGCTCCCCTCGTTACCGAAAGCTAAGTAGGACATCGCCCGGCAACCGCCCCGGCATTGGCTCAACAATCCGCAAGCGGAACATTCAGCGTCCAAAAGGCGGTTAACCTGTCTTCCTTTTAAAAGGTGATGTCGAGGATGTCGAGCCTGTTTAATCAAGCTTGCCACCGTCGGCGTAAAATCTGGTTCAATAATCGTTCGGTCGGACAAACAGACGGTACGGTAGAGACCGCCAGCCATACTCGGCCGGACGAATAAACCATTTTCGAACCAATAATTACAGGCACCGAATCGGCCGCCGCAATCAAAGAAAGGACTCAACAACTTGTCGGCGGGCTGTTTCTCCAACTCTGCTACCAATTCGGCAACGCGTCGGATTTCTTCCGGTGAAGGCAAATTATCGCGGTAAGCTTTCCGTAAGGAAATTAATATATCCGGACGCGAATCGCGGTAAAAAGAAACCTCCTGCATTTCCAGATGCGGTTCGATACCCAGGCGCAGACAAAATTGGATGAAATCGCGAACATAACCGACGTTCCGCTTATTTATCTGGAACTCCAGACCGGTTAGGGCGCCGGCCTCCAGGCTTAAAGAGATGCCCGCTAGCATTTCCTCGGCTTCCGTTGTCTCAATCCCCTGTTCCTTCATTATGTCCACTCCTCGACCATCCAGCGACGGCGCAAACCATTCGCCATATAAACATCCGCCCGCCGCCTTGATATCCAGAGCCGTGAGACGATCCAAACCCCGCAAGTTACCATAAATATGGACCGGGGGCTGACAGCGACGATTGGCATGGGCCATGAACTCGGTCAGGAATGGCCAGCGGGTCGTCGTTGATTTTTGGGCGCTAAAGCCTAAACGGCTTAAGGGCGCTCCGACTGACGGATCAGCTAATACCTTAGCCAATCGATCGTTGAACTTGAGAACCGCTTCCAGGGTAGCCTGTGCCTGATTCAAACTAATCCCTAAGGCCGGATCGACGAACATTAGGACGCCGATGCGGTTGTCTTTACTTAATTTTTCCATGATTAACTTCCTTTCTTTTTGTTCAAAAACATACTCAATAATTCTTCTTCTGGAAGCCATTCTCCCAGACAACAACGCGGATAGGAACCGAAAGGCGCATTGATTGTCTCCCTTAAAGCAGCGCAACCGCCCAAACAATTGTTCCAGAACGGGCAAACCTGGCACGGGCCGGTTTGGATGTTCTCCTGCCGGCAAGCTAAACGCCGGTCCCTGACCGCCGGATTTTCCAGAATGGTTTCCAGGGAATCGAGAAAAATATTCAGCTGGCGGTGGCTGTTCATCAGCGGCCGGCCACTGCTGCATAAGCCGATGCGGCCATCCGTTTCGATAAGCAGCGCCCCGCGCTTGAAGCTCAAACAACCCTGGCCCAAGCCGGTTTGGTTGCGGCCGGTCAGATGCGGCATCATCGGATGTTCGCAAGGCACCTGTCCCCAGGCTTGGTCTATTGCACGGATTTCTGCCAGGCAAGCGGTGATCTGCTCCTTAGTCGGAAATACTTCTAGCCATTTGCGGAAGCCGGCCAGACCAGCGACCGTCGGACAAGTAGGGATTTCCAAATCAACGAAGAAGCCGCTCTGTTTGCCTAATTCATAGACGGCCGGGGCTAGGCTGATGTTATCTTTCCGGAGCAGGTTTTCAACGCCGAATCTACCGGCCGGAAAACCAGCCGCCAAGATATTCGCCAATCCTTGGCTCAATTGGCCCACGGCCCTTTCTGAGCCGCCGATCAATTTGGCCTGTAAGGCTTTTTGGGATTTATCTTGAAGGTTGGACACGTTCAGTTTTCCAACTAAGGTTACATTGCCGCCTAAGGCGCATAACTCACGAGCCAAATCCGGGCGGCGGCCGAAGTTGATCAGATTAGTATAGATCCAGGTTTCTAAACCGGCGGTCACGCACCAGGCCACGATCTTTAAGAAATCCGGATGATCGGTCGGTTCGCCGCCGACCAAATCGATGGTCCGGCCGCCTTGGCCGGAAAAGATCGCCAGCAGGCGCTCAAAATCCTTTAAGGACATATGGTCGCCCTTGGCCAATGATCGACTTAATACCTTATAGCACCCCGGGCAACGGCAGCGGCAGTCGTTAGTGATGTTCACTATGCCGTGTTTCCATTCATTCGTTTTCATGATTTTTCTCCTTTCGTTCAGTGATGATGGATTATTTTAATGACTTGATTTTAAAAGAACTCGATTTATCAAAAACCCCTTCTCATTCTGAGAAGGGGCGGAAACGATTTAAAATAATAACCCAAAATCATCACCGCCTCTTCTCGGAATGGAATTGATGATGATTTAAATTCTCTAAAGCTAATTTATAGCCGCCCCGTCCATTATTAAGCCAAGTGGCCACTCGACCGACGGTTGTCGTGCTGACGCCTAAACGGTCGGCGATCTCCCGATAGGGCTGGCCAGCGGCCAAAAGGCGGACAATTTCCCAGCGCTCCACTATTTCTTTCAGTTCCTCGAGCGTACATAAATCGCGGAAAAAGGCCTCGCAGTCTTTAACGGACTTCAGGCTTAAGATCGCCTTAAACAGATTGTCGCTTTTAGCATTAAATTTAAAAACCTTCATATCGCTGTATTATTGTATTAACATATTAACACAAGGAAAATATTTGTCAAGACCTTTTTACCTGCCCTTCTCCCGACCTTTATTTATTCTTCGATTTAAGATAAACTTAAAAGGCAATAAACATAAACCTATGACCTTCCAAGATTATCAAAAAGACAGCCGAAAAACGGCCATTTACCCCAATCAGGGACAAAACTTTATCTACCCGACGCTCGGCCTGGCCGGCGAAGCCGGCGAAGTAGCGGAAAAGATCAAGAAAGTCATCCGCGACAAGGGTGGCGTGGCCGGAGACGAAGAAAAAGCGGGCGTCAAAAAAGAGCTGGGCGATGTTTTATGGTACGTTTCCCAATTGGCGACCGAGCTGGGCCTGGATTTAGATGAAGTCGCCCAAAATAATCTGAATAAACTCGCCTCCCGCCTGGAAAGAGATAAAATTTCTGGAAGCGGCGATAATCGATAAATAATATGACTATTATCCATGGACTCATCCTGGGCGTCGTTGAAGGGCTCACCGAATTCTTACCGATCTCTTCCACGGCCCATATGATTTTGGCGAGCGACCTGCTCCGTCTGACCGCCACCGCCTTTTTAAAAACTTTTGAGATTTCCATCCAAGTCGGCGCCATCTTAGCCGTCGTCGTCTTATACTGGAAAAAAATCTGGTCCAGCTGGAGCTTGATCGGCAAGATCGTCGCCGCCTTTATCCCGACGGCGATCATCGGTTTGATATTCTATAAGATCGTCAAAAATTATCTATTGGATAACCCGCTGGTTGTCGCGCTCGCTCTCCTTATCGGCGGCGTCCTGCTCATCATTTTGGAAAAATATTATTCGCGTAAATCGGGCGCCGCGCCAGCCGCGGGCGGAGAGACCGACCTTAACCAGAGCTTAAGCTATAAACAGGCGGGTATTATCGGCCTCTGCCAATCCTTGGCCATCATTCCCGGCGTTTCCCGGGCGGCGGCCACGATCATGGGCGGCCTAGGCTTAGGCATATCACGCAAAAATATCGTGGAGTTCTCTTTCCTTCTCGCTATCCCGACCATGATTGCCGCCACCGGCCTGGACTTATTCAAGAGCCGGACGGCGCTCATCGGCTTGAACGGGACGGAACTGGCAATCTGGCTAGTCGGTTTCATCACCGCCTTCATCGCCGCAATTATCGGCGTAAAATTCTTCATGAAATTCATCCAAAAAAATAATTTCATCCCTTTCGGCTGGTACCGGATCGGCTTGGGCGTCATCGTCCTGGCTTGGCTGCTGCTCTTCAAGTAAACATGAAAAAATGATAAAATAAAGATAAATTAACCCTTAATTTTATGGCTCTCATCACTTGGCAAGACGAGTACGCGCTGGGCATCGAGGAAATCGATTCTCAGCACAAGAAAATCGTGGACATCATCAACCGCCTTTTCCAGATGTTCACGGACAAAGATACGCGCGACGAAACGAAGATAAACGGCATCTTCCAGGAATTGGTGGACTACGCCAATTATCATTTCTCCACCGAGGAAAAATATTTTGAACTCTTCAGCTACCCGGGGACGTCCGCCCACCTAGAACTTCACGAAAAATACCGGGCTAAGGTGGAAGAACTGAAGAAACAATACGAGACCGACAAGGGCGAAGCGGTTTTCTTCGCTCTGACCAATTTCCTGCAGGACTGGTGGGTCTGGCACATCAACAATGCCGACCGCGCCTACGCGCCGCTCTTCAAGGAGAAAGGGGTAAAATAGCCTTTTTACTACCGCTAAAGAAAAAAGGTCGTTCTCTTAAGAGAACGACCTTTTTCCAAAGAACAGTCAATTTAAATCAATAACCATTGATAAGGAACGGCAGGAAAGCGATCGTTTTTCGATCCGGATCAGTTAAGGTCCAAACCGGGATGATCCGACCGTCTAATATCAATTCCGACGAAGGCAACCCGGGTTGAAAAAAATGGACGGCCTGTTTACGCAAATTATTGATAGCGCTAGCGGCGACGGCGGAAATACCTGGCATTTTTTTTATTAGATAGACTCGACGGAATTCGTCATCGGTCATGCTAATCCAGTCGACATCAGCCAAATCAGACCAGTTTACTCCCATGAGTTCTTTAGTCTCCTGAGTAGTCAGTTCTTCCCAGGTTCTATGGAAAAACATGGTTAAAACAGGATTATTAATATACCGTTCGTTGTCGCCTTGAAAGACCTTGCGCATCGCTTCAATCTCATAAGTCGACATGCGGCCAGCCGCTCGGTTATTACGAATCAGCCCGTGACCAAAAACCAGGTCTGATGACAGAGAGGGACTATTGGGATCAAGCGAGAAGGAGGTCGCCCGGTCAAAAGGGCCCTTTTCACTGGTCGTTACCGCGATGACGCTTTCATTGTGCACATCGTAGACATACTTCTTGGCTAAGCCATCGGCCTGGAAGTTGTGCAGAAAGGCATTATAAGCGTTAGCGGCCAGGAAGACGGCTGCCTGCTTCAAATCGTTTTCGGAAAGTGGCCCGATAACGGCCCGGACTTTTTCTTCCATAAACGGAAAAAGCCGGGGAGCCATCAACTTGATATTATTCCAGAAGTTAAACGATGACTGCCGGTAATCGGTCAGATAATCGCACTCAAAATAATACTTAAGAAATAATTTCTTAATTAGGCCGCTCCGAACCAAATCGCTGGTCGAAAGGATTAGGCCCTCTTTAACCAACTCTCTTATGTTATCCTCTGTATATCCCTGGCTAGCTACTCGGCTTAAGCAATCATCCCGATCCAGGCCTAAATAACAGAAGCCGTTGCTGGGATTGAAGGCCGTCTGGAGGACAAACAGATTCTTGGCGGTACCATATTTACGGTTAACGTAGTCAATCGCGGCCGCTTTCATCCGTTTTTTCCGAACAACGTCATCGCGCAAGCCGTTGTCAAGAGCTTTCTTGGCGTGATAATCCGCTGCCCGAAGCCCGCCGGCAGCGCAATTCAGGTGGCTATCGAAAATTTCCATAATAGTCGGCTGATCCATAAAGGCTTCATCGAGCATTTTGGAAAAGTTCCCTTCGTTAAGGAAGAGTTCGCTGGGGCGGTTCTTTTTCGGCAAAAATTCGTTTTTTATATCTCCCGCCGGAGTTCGGAAAGAATGACCATGGAGACAAGCGATCAGTTTGGCTAGCACCCTGACGTCCATGCAAATCACGAAATTCGGCACCCCATAAGGAAAAAGCGACTTCTTGATTTGGATGGCCATCTGTACTTCCGGCGACTGGATGTCTTCCAGTCTTTTATCGCGAGAATAGATAAACTGGCACAGCTTGAACGCGGCCATTTCGAAGGCTTGCCGGTTATTCGAGGCGCCGCCGAAATAGACATGAAACGCTCGACCTAAATAATTTAGGGCGCTTTTCTGGGTTTTAACATCTGGAATCTCTATCATCTTTATCTGTTTTTTATTGGTTTATGTTGTAATGAACTGAAATTAACGAATTATTTTATCAATAAAACAATTTTTTGTCAATAAAAATACCCCTAATGGGTATTTTTATGTAATTTAACAAAAATTCAAAATCTTATTTCTTCAAATTCTCGGGTATGGAAATTAATAACTACCGGCAAAATTCTCATTTTTTTGGCTAAATTTGGATTAAATCCATCAATGGTTCGCTTGGCGAGTTCACTTAAGAACCGGACTCGTTCTATAGCTCTGTTTTTCTCCGGCCCAAGCTCTTTAAAAGTCGCGGAAGTCAAAAGAACAAAACCATCATCGCTTATCCGACCCGCCTCCATGTTAGATTGAATGATGCCGGCAGCCTTCCTTATCGGCTCTTCTAAACTATCCCCATAGGGACCGATGATTAAACTAATGTTAGGAATATGCAACCAGTCAAAACCGTTCCCTAGACCCAAGATCCATTCTTGATGTTGAGTTTCGACAATCGGCCGATTGGCTGTTTCAACCTCTTGGACATGCTCTCTATTCCCCTTGATCAAGGGGAGAATATCGTTCAAGACTTGATTGGGAATATTAGGATAAAGCTGACGTAGTGAGATAAGCAGTTCTTGGTCGCTTTTATCTTTTTGTTCGGCGACGACCAGGGTCATTTGATAATCTTCGCCATGGAATATCAAGGAGTCGCTGTCTGTTTCGATGCCGACGATAATCGGGAAAACGATCAAATTATTTTTCCCATATATCCTCTCCACTTGTTCCTTCAGGGCGATTACATGCTGGCAGGCGGCTTCCTTATCGTAATTAAAGCCGGCGCAACCGCGGTGGACGTCGCCTTGGGAGAAATGGTAAGTCACTAATATCAAAGATTGCCGCCCACGGCTAAGACAATAATCAATCCAGCTGTTCAAGTCTTCGGCTAGATAGGGCCAGCCCAAATCGAAACGGCCGCCCAGGCTACGGTAAGGCCGAATAATACCAATCGGCGTATGGGTCATAGCCGGAATATGGATACGGCCATCCATGCATTTAAAAGCGGAAATTTCCGTCGGATGCTGGGCACGATAAAAACGGCGGACTAAACGTTCGTTATTATATTTTTCGGAATGGTTTTTATTAAGTTCAAATAACCACTTAACTTTTTGCTCTAATGGCGCTTTAACCATTTCTTTGGCGCGATGCATAGAAAAATAGATTTATTTTTTACTCTCGGGAGCTTTAAATTTCCGCCATTTATTAAGCGCTCTTTCCCTGGCTAGCTCTTTTTCTACCTTGGCGGCCACTTCCATAAATTCGACGTCGTCGCGGTTCTTGGCCTCTTTCTTCAATTCCTCGGCCCGTTCTCTCGCTTCCTTGACGAGCGTCTCATCCAGTTCCCCGGCCCGTTCGGCCGTATCGGCCAGAATCACCACCCGATTGTCTTTCCCGACTTCAATAAAACCGCCGGACACGGCCATGATTTCTAGAACGCCGCCCATCCGTTTAACTTCAATCACGCCCGGCTGCAAAACCGAGACGAGCGGGATGTGATCCGGCAGGATCGTGATCTCGCCGGAAGTCGTCGGTACGGTAATCTGCAAAATCTCCTGTTTTAAAACAGTGCGTTCCGGGGTGACGATTTCAAATTGGATGGTCTTGGCCATATTGATTGCTTATTTAGGTTAGGAATTAATCCTGACCGACTTCTTCCACGCCGCCTCTCATGTAGAAGGCGTCTTCGCCCTTATCGTCATGCTTGCCGTCCAGGATTTCCTTGAAGCCGCGGACTGTGTCGGCTAATTTGACGTATTTGCCGGGTCGGCCGGTGAAAGTTTCGGCGACGAAGTTAGGTTGGGACAAGAATCTCTGGATCTTTCTCGCCCGAGCGACAATAATCTTATCTTCCGATGAAAGTTCTTCCATGCCCAAGATGGCGATGATATCCTGCAAATCCCGATAGCGCTGCAAGATCTTTTGCACGCCGCGGGCGACCTCGTAATGCTCTTGGCCCACGATCTTCGGGTCCAAGATAACGGACGAGGAATCCAGCGGATCCACGGCCGGATAGAGGCCAAGTTCGGATAAGGAACGGGACAAAACCACGGTGGAGTCCAAATGGCCGAAAGTCGTGGCCGGGGCCGGATCGGTCAAGTCATCAGCCGGCACATAGACGGCCTGAATGGAAGTGATGGAACCGTTCTTGGTGGAGGTGATACGCTCCTGAAGTTCGCCCATTTCCGAAGCCAGGGTCGGCTGGTAGCCCACGGCGGAAGGCATGCGGCCTAAGAGGGCCGACACTTCCGAACCGGCTTGCGTGAAACGGAAGATGTTATCTATGAACAGTAAGACATCCTGATTTTTTTCATCGCGGAAATATTCGGCGACCGACAAGGCGCTCAAAGCGACGCGAGCGCGCGATCCCGGCGGCTCGTTCATCTGGCCGAAGATCATGGATACCTTATCAATAACGCCCGACTCTTTAAACTCACGGTATAGATCGTTACCTTCGCGGGTTCTTTCACCCACGCCGGCGAACACCGAATAACCGCCGTGTTCGGACGCGATATTATGGATGAGCTCCTGGATGACGACCGTCTTGCCCACGCCGGCGCCGCCGAACATGCCCACCTTGCCGCCTTTGACGATCGGGCAGATGAGATCAATGACCTTGATGCCGGTTTCCAGTATTTCCGTGCTGTTGGACTGGTCCACGAATTTCGGCGCCGGGCGATGAATCGGATATCGCTTTTCAGTTTTTACTTCCTTGCCGCCATCCACGACGTCGCCGAGCACATTGAAGATGCGACCGAGCGTTTCCTGACCGACCGGGACGGAAATGGCCGCACCCGTATCAATCGCTTTGTCGCCTCTCTGCAAGCCGTCGGTCGAACCCATGGCCACCGTGCGCACCACATTGGCGCCGGTATGCTGTTCAACTTCCAGGACCAGTTTCTTGCCTTTCAGATCAATCTCTAAAGCATTATAAATTTCGGGCAATTTATGTTCAAAATAGACATCAACGACCACGCCGATGACTTGTTTGACTGTCCCGTGATTTGGCTTTTGTTCTGACATATTATTTGAATTATTTTTTATTTTAAATTATTCCGCGAGCGCGTTCGCCCCGGCGGAGATTTCCGCGATCTCAGCGGTGATGCCGGCTTGCCGGGCTTTGTTATAAAATAGCGTCAATTCATTGACCATATCATTAGCCGCTTCGGTCGCTTGGTGCATGGCGGTCATGCGGGCGCTGTGTTCGGAAGCGTTGGCTTCCAAAAACGCCTGGTACAGTTGGATTTCCAGGAGGCGCGGAATCATCTTATCCAAAACGGCGCGCGGGCTCGGTTCAAAAGTATATTCATAGAAAGCGCCGGACGGTTTCTTGGCCGCTTCGCCCGGATCGCCGGCGGTGGCGCTGACCACGCCCAGATTCTTCTCCGTTTTCTCAACTTCCAAGGGCAATAATTGCTTCACTCGAGCCACTTGCTTAGCCGGATTAACGAAATCGGTATAGGCGACCAGGATCTTGTCGTATTTTTTATGAGCATAATCAGACAGGACCATTTTCACGATCGGATAAATTTCTTTGGCATCGTTCAACAGTTCGCTCTTATCAAATTCCGCCGCCACGGTGAATTTTTGGTGATAAACAGCCGCACCCCGCTTGCCGGCCAGGATAAATTCGGTCGGGACAGGATGCTGGGCGATCGATTCCTTGGCTTTATTGATGACCGCCGCGTTATAGCCGCCGCATAAGCCGCGATTGGCCGTGATCAGGATGATCGCCGCCTTATTGATATGCTGCCGCGTTTTTAAGAGCGGATGCGCCGGATCATTACTGCCTTCAGCCATCTTTGCCAAATGCAAAATCGTCTCCCAACTCAGCGAAGCATAGCGCCGGGTTTTCAGCACCGCGTCAATCGCTTTCCTCATTTTGGCCGCCGCCACCATTTCCATCGCTTTGGTAATCTTCTTGGTGCTGGAGATGGACTTGATGCGGCGGGATATTTCCTTAGTCTTCGCCATATACGGTCGTAATGATGTTTCATTACTTGATTAAATAGTCCAGTGTCGCCTTATAATCTTCAATGAGCTTCTTCAGACCTTTTTCTATCTCTTCGTCTAAGTCTTTCTTCTGATCAATCAACTTCAGGACGCCGTCGTTCAAGTCGGCATACTTATACAAACCGGCTTCAAACTCGCGGACCTTGTCCACAGGCACATTATCCATGAAGCCGTTGACCAAAGAATAATAGATGAGCACCTGTTTGGCCACGGGCAAAGTCTGGTACTGGTCTTGTTTGAAGATTTCATACAAGCGCTGGCCGCGTTCCAATTTCTTCTTCGTATCCGCGTCCAGATCCGAACCGAACTGGGCAAAAGCCGCCAATTCGCGGTATTGAGCCGCTTCCAAACGCATTTTGCCGGCCACTTTTTTCATGGCTTTGATCTGCGCCGAAGAACCGACACGGGAGACGGACAAACCGGCGTTCACGGCCGGGCGATTGCCCTTATAGAACAATTCCGGTTCCAAGAAAATCTGGCCGTCGGTGATGGAAATGACGTTCGTCGGGATGTAAGCGGAGATGTCGCCGGCCTGCGTTTCAATAATCGGGAGAGCAGTGATGGAACCGCCGCCGAAATCCTTGTTTAACTTACAAGCGCGTTCTAGTAAACGGGAATGCAAATAGAAAACATCGCCCGGATAAGCTTCACGTCCCGGAGGGCGACGCAAGAGCAAGGAAATTTCACGGTAAGAAACGGCATGTTTGGACAAATCATCATAAACGATCAAGACATCTTCGCCTTTGTCCAGAAAATACTCGGCCATAGCGCAACCGGCGTAGGGGGCGATGTATAATAAGGAAGCGGGCGTGGAGGCGCCGGCCAACACCACGGTTGTGTAAGCCAGGGCGCCGGTAGATTCAAGTTTGGCCACGATATTGGCAACTTTGGATTCTTTCTGCCCGATAGCCACATAGATGCATTTCATGTTCTGGCCTTTCTGATTGATGATGGCGTCAATCGCTAAAGCGGTCTTGCCTAATTGGCGGTCGCCGATGATGAGTTCCCGCTGGCCGCGGCCGATCGGAATCATGGCGTCGATGGCTTTGATGCCAGTCTGGACCGGCTGGCGGACGCCTTCACGGGTAATGACGCCCGGAGCGATCTTTTCCACCGGATAAAACTTATTGGTTTCAATTTTACCTTTGCCGTCCAGCGGTTCGCCGAGCGGATTTAAAACGCGGCCGATGACGGCTTCGCCGACCGGCACTTCCAAGATTCTCTTGGTCGTCTGGACTTCGTCGCCTTCTTTGATGGCCGTATAGTCGCCCAAAACGATCGCGCCGACCTGGTTTTCTTCCAAATTTAAGGCCACGCCGGCGACGTCGCCTTTGGCGGTCTTAAAGGTCAGAATTTCGCTCATCATGGCCTCGGAAAGCCCGGAAATCAAAGCGATGCCGTCAGAAACTTTCAGGACTTTTCCGACTGATTTTTCGCTGATTTCCGCCTTAAAACCGGCTATCTCCGATTTTAATTGCTCAACGATGGAATCTTTTGTGGTTGACATATGTATTTTATTTTAATATGAATCGATTTAAGGCTGCCTTTTTGGGGCAGCTTTTTTAATTTTATCCCCCAATCTCTTCTTTCAACTCCGCCAAACTCGTTTTCAAACTCCCGTCCAGAACTTTATTATTATATTTTAAAACAAACCCGCCTAACAATTTTCTATCAACCTCTTCACCAAGCATGATTTTCTTCGCGCCCGTCTTCTTTTTCAGATAATCTATGACCGTCTCCCGCGCCGTGGGCCCGAGTTCGCGGGCGCTTAAGAGTTCGGCGCGCAGTTCCCCATGCTCTTTCTCCCAAATCTCCTCAAAGCGCTCGATTATCTCTTTGACTTTATTGAAATCCAAATTCTTGGCCAGAAGCGCCGTAAAATTTTTCAAGGCAATCTTAATCTGCGCCTCGGTTTTTTCAACTACCGAGTCGTAGAGGCCTTGCGCATATTGCCGGGCGCTTATCTTCATATTACTTGATCAATTTCTTTATCAATTCCCGATCCTTATCGGCTGTCATTTTCTCATCCAATAATTTTTCCACAGTCAGGACGACCAGGTCGGCCACTTCTTTTTTGATCTCTTTCAGGGATTCGGCTTTCTCGCGAGCAATCTTCTCTTTCTCGCCGCTGATCACCTGGGCGATGTCTTCCTTGGCCTTGGCCACCAGTTCGCTGCGCCGGCCTTCGCCGCGTTTGTCCGCTTCTTCTATGATCAGATTAGCCTGCTTCTTAGCGGCGCTGATAATCTCTTCCCGTTCCTTCTCGGTGAGCGCCAAGCGCTTTTCAATCGCCTCCGCGTCTTTCAAACTCTTATCAATCTTCTCCGAGCGCTCGGTCATCAGCTTGACCAAGGGTTTGAAAGCGAAGAGATAGAGGACGACAAAAACCACGGCGAAATTTATCGCCTGGGCGATTAAGAGCCGCCAGTCAATATTAAAGGTGGAGACTAATGATTCCATATTATTCGGGCGGCCGGACGAGCCGCGTTTATCAATAATAATCTAACGTTTTCCCCCGATAAGATCAGGGGAAATCCGTTAAACGGTTATTTGATGCTGAAGGCGATGACCAGCGCGTAAATGGCGATGGCTTCGGCGAAGGCGGCGATGAGCAGCATCGGCACCAGGATCTTGCCGGTCGCTTCCGGATTGCGGCCGATGGCTTCCATGGCCTTGGCGCCGATTAGACCGATACCGATACCAGGGCCGATGGCGCCGACGCCGATGGCGATGGCTTTGGCTAACATGACGGTGTCCATAGGATTGTTATTATTTATATTAATTACTTATATAAATCCCTTTTAACACCCCAATAATACATAAATTATTATAAAAAAGCAATACCCCCTTTAGGGGGTATTGCTTGACTAGCCGAGATTTGACGGAATTATGATAATTAATTAAACAGGCTAGACATATTCAGTGCAGTATTTTGAGGAAATGGTGGAAGCTTGGGAAGCGAGAGAGGTTTATAGATAGAGGAATTTTGAGGTGGAGACGGAAGCGCAGGGGCTGAAGGATAATTTGAATAATATGACGAAATGCCCTCTGAAAAACTATCAGACGATACACTATTCTGAACTAAGGTATCCGCGATTGACATTAAAGCTCCCGATGTTTCTGACGCAACAGCCCATTTAATGGCCGTCCCAGCAGACATGTCTCCTATTTGACCAGCAGCGGCATTACCTGCCTCATTTGTAATGCCAGCGACTTCGATTTTGGAAAGAGAACTTAATCCAGCCGCCCCACTAACTCCCCCAACCGCCGCGACGACCGTAAATTCTCCCGTATTGAATTCTCCTTCACGTTCACCGGTTGACAAGTCTATTCCTTGCTCTACTACATTACCAACACCCGCCGATAACGCGCCAGCGGCTACCGAATAAGCGACTAGGCTGGCTCCGCCGGTCACTGGAGCATATAGGGCCGCTCCTCCCAAAAGCGCTCCGCCTACAAAACTGCCGACTACTTTGCCTGCGGTTATTTTTTGTCCGGTAGCTAAATCTACTCCGACCTCGAAGAGAACTCCGGCTACCCCACCAACCAATAATACCACCGCATCGTCTACTCCCACATATTTTCCACTCGGATCCTTATTAACTATCGGATTATTCCTGGCGTAAGAGTAGGCGTTCAGGCTTTGAGGATCATTCAGTACTTTTTCCGGACTCCAATACATCGGATCCTGGGAAATGAAGCGGCCAATGAAAGAATCATAATACCGGGCATTCAAGTAATTCAAGGCCGTGTCGGTATCGTAATATTCTCCGATATATTTCCGCTCGGCATCGCAGGATAAGTCGCTGACGCTGCTCGTGCCGCTCAAGGGTCCGCCGCAAAGCCTTTCTTGCCCGAAGGGATAATAATCTATAGCCTGCTGGGGGTTGCCGGCGCTATCGGCGATGACGCTGGCACTACCCAGATTATCGCCATAGACATAGGCGATATCCGGCGTGCCCGTCGCGCCGGTTTTCTTGATCGTGGCTACCAGGGTGTTGCCGGCGTAAATATATTTTTTCTCTTGATCCGGCGCGCTGGCCGCCTGGCTTATCTCATAGAACCTGTTCGGATAGTAGGTAGTATAAGTCTTATTAGTACTCTTCTCATAAACCGCGGCCTTCACCCGCTGGCTAGCATAATCATATCCATAAGTGCTGGTACTCACCGAATTGGAAACTCCGCTTAATTGATTCTTGTAATTCCAAGAATAATCGACATTATCCAAGAGATAGAGCGGCGTTTCCGGGTTGACCGTCGCCGAGGCCAAGCTCGGCGCATGGAGAGGATCGGAATCAGGTTTGCGCTTCGTCCGGAAAGACAGCCAACCGCTAGTGCTCGTTCCCCTATCATTTACCGCCACCACCCTGACCTGATAATTGGTGCTGGTCGCCAGGGGAGCCACGCCTATCGAGGGGAGCTCTTCGGGAGTATTGCAGTCTTCAATATACTTGAACCCATATTGTCCGGCACCCTGGCCGCCGGTCAATTCATACCAAGCCTTGGTACTCCGACCGTTAGGATTGACCTGCCCGCCGAAACTGGCGTTTTGGTCGCCGATACTACTCACCCAAGCGGCTAAGATGGTGGGGGCTGGGCCGCCCGAAGTAGACAGGGTAATCGAATTTTCCCCGCTCAGATCGTCGCCGTCGGCATTATGAGCGACGACATTATAAGTCGGATGGGAATTAGGCAACAGATCAGAAATAACATAAGGAGTCAGAGCGACGGGCGAACCGCCGTTGCCGATATTTTCCAGGTTGCCGACGGAAAATCCCGCCATGGTGCTCGTACCATGATTGGGGTTGACCGCGGCGTTCAGGGTGGCCACGATCGCGGTCGTCGTCTTGTTGATCAGGTTACCATTGGCGTCGTAGGAAAAATCCTGGACGTGGCTCACTTGGTTACTGATCCTGGTCACGGCCTGCGGGTTGGCCCCGGAATAGCTATACACATTCCTTGATTGGAAAAGGATATTGCCGAGCGGGTCATAGGTGAAAAATTGGCTATAGGGTTTCCCGGAAACGACATTCGTAGAAGACGCCGTCTTCAACCGGTTCAAGTCGTCATAAGTGTAGTCGACTGTCTTTCTAGTCTTAGTATTGGCGGCGTCTATCACCCGGACGATGTTGCCAGTCTGATCATAAATATAAGTCAGGTCTTGAAGCGTCAATTGATGGCTGTTGATGACTTTCTGATTGACCAAGCGATAAAGCTGATCGGCGGCATAAGTCTTGGTCGTGCTGAGCGTCCCGTTGCCGCCCTGCTGCAAGGTCACTTGGCCTATTGGCGAATAATCGAAATTAGCGATGACGTCGCTGAAGGCTCCGCCGCCGTCAGCTTTTTCGATCTTCTCCGGAAGCCCGGCCTTATTATAGGTATAGCGCACCACCGAATTATCCGGATAGGTGATGGTTAAAATATTGCCCTGGTAATCATAAGTATAAGACGTCGCGTATTTCAGGCCATCAATATATTTATTCTCCGTCGCCAGCGCTCCATTGGAATTGTATTGGTAATTGGCGTCATCTTGCGTTCCTTTCTGCACCGCGCAAAGCCGACCCTTAGCATTCGTACAGGAAAGAAGCGCGTTATCATAGCGATAAAAGAACTGCGGATCGGCCGGATCCGTGGTATATTCCCGGAACAGGCGATTCAAGGCGTCATAGTCATAATTGACTTCATCCCCCTTAGGGCTGACTGTCTTAATCAGATTACCGGCATTATCATAAGTATATTTCCAGTCGACGGCGCTCGCTCCGGGAAGATGCAGATCTTCGGCCCTGAGGCGGCGGCCCAAACCGTCGTAATCGAAATTTCGGACATTAGCCAGGGCGTCGATGATCCTCGTCAGCTTCTGGTTGCCGTTCCACCCGTAGCGGGTCGTATAAGTGTCGCCACCATTATGCTCTTCCACTTTCACCAAGTTACCGTAAGCGTCTTTATAATAATCCTTGGTTTTTCCCCGGGCATCGGTCGTCGTTATCTTCCAATTATCATAGGCGGTCGTCGTCAGTCCGACGCTGTCAATGATCTTAATGGGGCGGCCCAACAGATCATAGACATGGTTGATGTAGAGGCTGCTGATGCTGGTCGGCCCGGTCTGGGCGCTCCCCGAGCTGGCATACATTAAGGATTCCTTCTGCAGGGCGCCGGTCTGGTCATAGGCTAGATCGCGAACATTAAAATTTCCGGCATCCTCCGCCGCCCGCCGCTCCTGGATAAGGCGGTCGAAGCCGTCGAAATATTGATAATCATCGACGATATTATTGCTATCCTGATAGGCCATCTTTCGGACGCTGGTCTTCAGCGGCTGGTCCACATAACGATATTCGGTTTTCAAAACCCGAGTATTGGTCGCATTGGAATTCGGGTCGGGAATCCATTGTTTCAGGACCCGACCGAAAGCGTCAAACTCGGTCTGATAACGAAAGCCATTCTGGTCGATCGTCTGCTTGGCCTGGCCGGTCAGATAGTCATACGACGGGAATCGGACGATCTGGCCCAGAGAATTGGTAATCGTTTCCGGATACAAATCATATTGGTCATAGGCATAGATCGTATCATTCCCCCGTTCATCGGTAGAAGTTCCGACTAAGCCGTAGGAATCGTAGGCTCTTTGGGTACTGACATAGGCGGCGTCAGCTTTCCAATTCTCGGTTTTCGTCTGATTACCGATCTTGATGACACCTAAAGGAAGATTATCATAATACATCTTCGTCTCCCTGACTTTATTAGAATCTTTATCAAAGACGGCGTCCCGTGAAGGCCGGCCGACCAAGTAGTTCGCCGAACTACTGGCGTAATCTATATATTCAGCCAGGGTATCGGTGCCGATGTCGCTAAAACTCCCGTTGGCTTGGCCGACAACCTCGCCGAACGATATCTTCTGGGTCAGATTGCCATACTGGTCATAGGCATAATTCTCCGCCGTGTCGCGGTGCGACGTGGCGTGGCCGTCATAGGTCTGGGCGAGCCGCGACGCCAGCTGAACGCTCTTAGCTAACCCGCCCAAATCGTTTTCCGAATATTCAAGGCGCGCGCGGCTATATAGGTCGCCGCCTTTATTTTGCACGGTCACCTCATAGGGCTTGCTGATCCGGGCATAAGAGTCGGCCGGTTCGTCACCGGTCTGGCCGTTCCCTTGGTGATATTTGGTGGTGACGATCGCGCCGCTGGGACCGGTTTCTATGACCTTGCTGAACCCAGCGATTTTCTTGTCAAAAGGCTTATCATAGGGGTTAAAATAATCAGCCCCCTGATATTCATAAGTCGTCGTCCCCATATTCCCCGTCCCGCTCTTATCATTCACCAAGCGAGCCACAACCACGAAAGGCTGATAGCCCTTAGGCAGCCGGGTGTTTAAGCCATTATCCTGGGAATCGGTAAATTGCCTGATGCCCTTGAACGAGAAGACTTCTTCGCCGCCGAAACGATTGATAATCCTTTTGACGGCCGGCCGGCCGATCGCCCCGAGCAACATCTGATTGCCTCTCAAAACGTCCGCGGGCGGTCCGTTGCCTTGGCTGGCGTCCCAGCGCACGACATCGAGCAGGCCGTCGCCGTTTATATCCTGGAAGGAGATCCCGTATGGGCTGTAAGAAGTGCTGGGGATGTTATATTCTAGCGCTAAGACATTACCGCTCGGGGCGGTTGGCATAAAAAAACTGGAAGTCGCGAACCCCGCGCCGGTGTTAATGAAAACTTGGTTGCCGCTTAACGAGCTGGAATAGCCGTTCCCATGCTTCAGATCCCAGCGCACGACATCAAGCAAGCCGTCGCCGTTTATGTCCTTGAAGGAATTGCCATAAAAATTATTGTAGCTGTAGTCCAGCACAAAAACATTACCGGTCGCCGGATCGGCGGGCAGATTATAGCCCGAGTCGAGGGCAAACCCCGTGCCGGTGTTCAAGAAAATCTGGTTACCGCTGGTATAATTAGGTTTGAAATAGCCGTTCGGACTACCGGCCAGCCAGCGCACGACATCAAGCAAGCCGTCGCCGTTTATGTCCTTAAAGGAATTGCCATAGTAGGTTGCGACCGCGCCGTAATTGTAATCCAGGGCAAAAACTTTGCCGCTCGCGTCGGCCGGCAAAAGAAAATCCGGAGCAAGCACGAAGCCCGAGCCGGTGTTCAAAAAGATCTGGTTGCCGCTGTTATTTAAGGGCGAACTGTAATAGCCGTTCAGCTTGCCGCCGGTCCAACGCACGATATCGAGCAGGCCGTCGCCGTTTATATCCATGAAAGAATTGCCGTAAAAATTAGTGGTGTTGTTGGAATACTTATAATCGAGGGTCAGGACGTTCCTATTCGTCGGGCTGGTCGGCAGGCTATTAGTAAAGCCGGAATCAAGCACGAAGCCCGTGCCGGTATTGATGAAGACTTGGTTGCCGCTGAGCGCCGAGGAGTAACCGCGAGGCTTACTTGAATTCCAACGCACGATATCGGGGCGGCCGTCGCCGTTCACATCTTTAAAGGAGTTACCATAATAATCGACGTTGTTGCAATCAAGCACCAAGACATTGCCGTTCGCATCGGCTGGCAAGCTACTAGTAAAGCCGGGGTCAAGCACGAAATCCGTGCCGGTATTGATGAAGACTTGGTTGCCGTTCAAAAAAGAGGAATAGCCCCTCGGCTTACTGGCCGCCCAGCGCACGATATCGAGCAAGCCATCGCCGTTTATGTCGATGAACGAGTTGCCGTAATATGAGGAAGGGCTCTGGCCAGCCTGGCAACTCTTATAATCAAGCACCAGGACCTTATTGGTTGCCGGATCGGTCGGCCAGGCGGAATTTTTCAATTTGAATCCCTGGCCGGTATTTATAAATATCTGGTTGCCGCTTACCTGGGTAGCATAGCCATTCGGCTGGTTGACTGTCCAGCGCACGATGTCGAGCAAGCCATCGCCGTTAATATCTTTGAGGGAATTGCCGTAATAAGCGAAGTTATTGTAATCAACCACGATGACTTTGCCGGTGGCCGGATCGATCGGCCAAGCGAAACCGGCATCATATCCCAGGGTACTTGTGCCTTCATCAGTAAAATTCTTAAAGGTTAGGGGCGGCAGAGAAGCTTGGCCGCCTTGGTAGCCGACGACCTGGACGCTCTGGACTAGGTTGTCGCTCGCCGAAACTATATACTTAGTGGCTAAATTCCCGTCGATCTTGATACTGATCTCGGACAGCCGGAGGGCCGTCGTTATCCGGAAAGCCGCGGCGTATGAGGTGTTGGCGTGAGCGCGCGCCGCATAGGAAAATTCGACGCGGAAAGTTTCGTTTTGGTTATAAACGATGCTTTGCGGATAAATCTGCCCCAGGTCTTTGAAATAGGCGTAAGAAATCGTATTGCCGTTAGTATCCGTTACCTTATCCAGCAGCCAAGCGAAAACCTTCGTATGATCGGAGTTATCTTGCCGGGAATTGTCGCTCAGGCCGAATCTGTATTGGGTACCTTGCTTATCGGTTAGGGTCCAAGAATTACCGCTGAAAACATATCTGATAAAGCGGCCATTTTCCGTCCGCGGCGTAAAAACTCCCTGCCCCTGATTGACCAGTTCGCCGTCCAGAGAAGAAAGGAAAGAACCGTCACTATCATTATATATTTTATCCGTGCCTTTTTTATTCACCCGTTTGATATAAGGAATGTTAAGCGCCCAACCGAGGCCGACGATGGAATCCTGGGAAGGATTGCTGCTGTCATAAACCAAGGCTAGGTTCGGGTTCAGACCGGCGCGGCCCGGCGGCACGGAGATGGGATAGACATAATTCAGAGAACCGTCGACCGCGGAAACCTCGGGTGAAAGGTATTTGCCCAGAGTTTGCGATTTCGGATCGACCCAGCTGATATTCAATGGCGAGGTTATGTCTTTCGGATCGGCCGGACTTATGTTTCCTAAAATGACACCTTTCTTGAAGCTATATTCATCCGGTTCTATCTGGCCGGCCGCCAGCAGGTCATCAAGTTCTTTCAGCTGCGCCGTCTGCTCCTCAGAAAGCGTCGGGTCAATCTTTTCCGGCTTGGTCGGATCGATAATCTGGTCTTCTGGCGCCGGGCTGATCAGCGGATCGGCCAGGGGGTTAATCTGGCTGTCGGCTGACGGAGCAATCGAAACCGGGTCAGTCGAAGCATCGCCTGATGGTTTCGGGTCGACCGCCGTTCCGTCGACCGGCGGTTTTTGATCAACCGGCGATTTTTGGTCAACCGGAAGGCTTTGATCGGCGCTGATGCCGGAAACGGTCGGAGCCGGGCTAGCCTCGGAGAAAGAACCGGTTAGTTCGGCCGCCAGAAGGGGCTGATCGATTACCAGGCTGATTAATAAAAAAACACCAACAATCGGTGCTTTGTAACCATTCACACTTCTAACGAAAGAAACATGGCATGGATTTTTTTTCATATATTTAATTTATTATAAAGCTTTTTTGGGCATGGGGCTTGTTTGTTAACATTCTAATCAATTACATCTTCATGATAATCCCCCGGCAATAAACCGGTCTAGTAAATATAGTAAAATGTTATATTCAGTCAAATTATGTTATATAAATAACACATATTCCTATTAAAAAATGGGCCCTAAGCCCATTTTTTTGTATTATATTAAAACAAAAATTAATGTTCTTCCTTGGTAGTATTAATAGTCAGGTAGGTTAAAATTAACATGGCGAAAATCAAAGCTTGGATCAGGCCGACTAAAATTTCCAAAAATAAGAACGGGAGCGGCAGGCCGAAAGCCAGAATGGCGGACATGGAAGCGAGCAGGACTTCGCCGGCGAAAACGTTGCCGAACAACCGGAAAGACAGGCTGGCCACCTTGGCTAGTTCGGAAATGATTTCAATGAAGCCGACGAAGATCTTGATCGGGTTGACGATCAGGATGGTCGGGTCCTTAAAGACTTTTTTAGGAATATCAATCAAGGCTTTGATGTTTATAAACTTGTTCAGATAATGCCACCAGCCTACGGCGATGACGCCGACGATGTGGCTCACGACCACGCCGATGGTCGCCAGGGCGAGGGTCGTATTCAGGTCGGCCGTGCCGCCACGGAAATAAGGGATAAAGAATCTTTCGCCGCCGTGCTGAACCACTTGACCAATGGAACCGACACCGGGCAGGATGCCCGACCAATTATTAAGTAGGATAAAGAAGAAAAAGGCTAGGACCAGGGGCGCGAAAACCAAGGATCTCTTCCGGCTGCCGGTCACGCTGTCAAACAGATCCAAGAACATCTCCACAACCATCTCCAGCCCGTTCTGTAAGCCGCGCGGCACCTTCTTCAGGCTACGGCGCAGAACGATCGCCAAAATGATCACGATTACCAACACCAGCCAAGAATTTAGCATGGCGTTAGTTATAGGAAAATTACCGACCTGGGCGATCGGCTCGGCATAAAGAGTATTTTCGTGGATAATTTCGGAGGACATTATTTTGGATTATTAGTTTGTTTATCTTTGGTCTTATCCGTTTTCTGATTTATTTCCCGGGCTTCATTCTTGCTCGTTTCATCAATTTTCTTGAATTCCTTGACCGCGTTGATGATCAACCCGTACATGGAAATCAGGAAACTGGCGCCCATGGTGGCGAGAAACAGCCAGGGCTCGGTGCCGTATTTTTTGTCCAGCCATTTCCCGACAATAAGGCCGATGATAATCGGAAAAGCGATCCAACCGGACAGATTGGCCATTATTTTCAGGGCGATTGACCAAGTCGTATTTTTCATACCTTAGCCCAAAAATAAAAAGGGCGCTTTGCCCTCTATATGAAATGGGGCTATCTTTTTTATAACGCAAATATGTTCGCGTGTCAATCCTCTTGAAATCATATCTTAAAAAAAGCGCGCGCTGTCGCCGTGGTCACGTCCGCCACCTTTTCCAGTTTGATATTCTTGATCTCGGCGATGCGATTAGCCACGTATTGGACGAGGAGCGGTTCGTTTCTTTGGCCGCGGTAGGGTTCGGGCGTCATATACGGCGAGTCGGTCTCAATCATCATCTTTTCCAAGGGAATCTTGCGAATCAGGTCGTCCCATTGCTGGCTGAAAGTGATGAGCCCCGTAAAAGAAATCAGGAGCCCGAGCTGAAAATATTTCCAAGCCAGGTCTTCGTCGCCGGAAAAACAATGGAGCACGCCCCAGGGCCGGTCGGTCGGAATGATATGCCCATATTCTTTCTTGAAATCCTGCAAGATCTGGAGCAGGTCGTCATGCGCCTGCCGGCAATGGATGATCACCGGTTTGTCCAAACTGCGCGCCAAGAGCAGTTGCTGGGCGAAGACTCCTTGCTGCTTCCGTTTGGCGGCCGGCAAATCCTTGGTCGGATCCAGATGATAATAGTCCAAACCGATTTCGCCGATGGCGACCACTTTAGAGAACTTAGCCAGCTTCTCATAAGAGCCGTAGTCAAAATCTTCGGAGTGGACCGTGAAGCTGTAAGTATTGTCGGCTTCGTCATTATCAACCGGACCGGCCTGGAGATGAATAGGATGCAGGCCGACGGCGGCATAAACGCCCTTCTCATATTTATTGGCCAGATTGAGCCCGCGATTGGAAGTCTTCAGTTCCGAGCCGACCAGGATCATCCAAGTGTTATTGCCCAAAGCCCGGCGCACCGCCTCGTCGGCGTCGTCTTTGAAAGCGTTGAAATTAAGATGGGCGTGGGTGTCAATAAACATATTGGTGATTGCGCGGCTCGGTCGGCCGGAGCGGCCAAAATCTGCCGCCGGCGCCGGGCACTTAAAAAACGCGGCGCGCGCGTCTTTTAAGCTTCCGTAAAAATTAATTTACTGGGTTTTTACCGGGTTCTCGGGCTGGTTAGTTTCGGGTTTCTTCTCCGTGGCCGATTTATCGCCGGCGGTTTTGCAGCACTTGCAATGCTCGCATTTGCAACCAAAAATCTTCTTAAACCAGTGGCACATAATGTTTTAGCTTAATAATAAGACGCTTTTATTATAACATTTTAAGGTAAAAAGTCAATAAAAATGGGAAAAAATGATAATATTGACAAATAATAAATAATATCCTAATATTATAAGTTAAGTTCCCTAACAATTGAATGTTGAATTAAAACACAGATAACGATGAAAAAGATCATGTTTACAGTTTTGGCTATGGCACTGGTTGTGCTGAGCTATCCCCAAAAGTGGGAAAAAGTTAATTTTCCTCAAGACACTACCCTGAAGTGCGCCATCTACAAAGGCGACACGGCGATTGTTTTCGGCGGCGGACAAGTTTTCTGGGCCGACATAAAAGATTGTAATTGGCAGAGCCAAGCGATGCCGGTCACGACCGACGTAAAAAAATGCCTGAACTTCAAAGGCAAATTTTATGCCATTGCCGGACATAACCTGCTGGTCTCCCCTGACGGCCTTAATTGGCAAATTAAGCTCGCGGAAGAATATAATCTTTTCTGGATCTTTACCAACGACAAAACGCTCTATATTTTTTCTGAGGGCCGAGTCTTTATGGAAACAAGCGATGGAGAAAATTTTTTTTCCTTGGATGCTTTATATGACTTCTTAAATAGCCACCGCAATTACCAGCGATATGGCGGAAAAGTAATAGCAACTTGCCTCGGAGACACTATCTTAGCGGTGGCTATTGATGACGGTTTTAACGCTTCAAGGGCTTTGATCTCAGCCGATAGGGGCGCTAGTTGGGCTTGGTTCTCAGATTTAGACGTGTCAGGAATGATCCCGGCCGATTTTATCTCCAGGTATAACGACCTCGGCCGGTTCAATTTTGATCTAGTTGGGGCAGATCGCGGTATGGGAACAGTCTTTTACCACATTTATAACGAAGGTTATAATTTTGACGAGATTGCCCAATTTATCGGTTACCCCGGGCAACTCTTAACCCTTTGCTACTGGCGGGCGGAAGGCGTTTATCAATCCGATCGCTGGGCGGGAGGATATATATCTGATAATAGTATCGGCCCCGTTCCCCATCAAGGCTTCATCATAGCCAAGAATGATCTTTCGACCATCCAATTTTTCGACTATCCGGTTAGATGCCTAGCCGTCGGGAAAAGGTCCGCCATGGCGGTTGGTGATCACGGCCAGATTTACGCCACGATTAGATACGGTTTAGATATAGAAACAATCGGGGCGATGGGCGGCGAAATTCAGGTCTTCCCTAATCCAACTGATGGTTTTGTCACCGTCCGTTCAAAGAATAAACAAACAGCGGGCATCTATGATTTATTAGGACGGCAAATACAGGAAATTCAACTACCGACCGGAGAAATAAGAATAGATTTGTCCGGTTGCCAGACGGGGATATACTTGCTCCGCGGAGAAAACTGGAGCAAAAAGATCCTAAAAAGATAACCTTTAGTTAGGGCTAACAAAATGCTGCGATATCAAACAAAATCGCAGCATTTTTTATTTTCTAAAAATATTTTTAAAAATCTAGCTCTTCTGAGAGCTGCCTCTGCTGGCGCGTTAAATTTTTGGGAATATTCACAGTCACTTTAACCAGCTGGTCGCCAAGGCCGCGATTATGGAGCCGGGCGATGCCCTTCTCTTTCAGGCGGAAAGTCGTGCCTGACTGCGTGCCTTCGGGGATTTTCAGTTTCACCGAGCCGTGGATAGTCTCCACATCAATCTTGTCGCCCAAGATTGCCTGTTTGATATTGATCGTTTCTTCCGTCCGGATGTCATAGCCGTCGCGCAGGAATTTCCGATGCGCTTTGACTTTGACGCGCAGATATAGATCGCCCGCCGCGCTGCCCTTCGGCCCGGCTTCGCCCTGGCCGCTCAAACGGATAGACTCGCCGTCAGCGACTCCGGCCGGCACGCGGACTTTTATTTTTACGTTATCGCGATGCACGCCCGTCCCGCCGCATTTCTGGCATTTCTGGCTATAGGTTTTTCCTTCGCCGGCGCACTCCTGGCAAACGATCTGCGTTTGGATACTGCCCAAGATCGTCCGCTGCAGACGGCTGACGCGTCCCGAACCGTGACAGGTGGAGCAAGTTTCAATCTTGGCGCCCGGTTCGGCGCCGTTGCCGTGACATCTATCGCAAGTCGCGTTCTTGGCAAAGCTGATTTCTTTTTCTAGACCGAAAGCCGCTTCCAAAAATTCCAAAGCCAAATTCATCTCCATGTCCCGGCCACGGGTTTGGCGCCGCGAGGTCTGGCGGCCGCCGCCGAAACCGAAGAGATCGCCGAAACCGCCGAACATGTCGCCCAGATCGTCCATGTCAAAATTAATGTTGCCGTTCTGGAAGCCGGAAAAGCCCTGGCCGCCCTGATTGAAGCCGCCCCAATTGAAACCGCCGGCGCCCTGGCCGTCAAAGGCGGCTGAGCCGAACTGGTCATAGCGCTGGCGCTTCTCCGGGTTGCCCAAAACCTGATAGGCTTCGTTCAGCTCCTTAAATTTTTCCGCGTTCCCGCCTTTATCCGGATGATGCTCGTGCGCTTTTTTGCGAAAAGCGTTCTTAATCTCATCCGGGCTGGCTTTCTTATCTACCCCTAATATATTGTAGTAGTCTTTGGGCATAATTATTTGATTTTTTTCAACCACTGACTAATGATGTCATACGAAGCTTGCAGATGCTTCTCTTCGCGCCAAGTGTGCGGCGCGCCTGGAATGATGTGCAGTTCTTTTTGAGCAGTCGGCAGACGGTCAAACAGTAGTTGCTGGCTGGCTAATTTTTCTGACTTATCGAATTCCCCCGAGATTAACAGAACCGGCATAGTCAACTTTTTAACTTCCTTCAAAATATCATACTGGAGAACATCTTTCATAAACGACCATTTAAAATTTTTTACGACTCCGGGTTTAGCGCCGCTTACATAAACCCTGAAACCGTTCTTCTTCCATTCGGCCAGCTCGGCTTGATCTTTACCGGCCCATAGCATATTTCCGGAAATCGTTGTCGCCAGTGGCGCCAAGGCCTTAACTCTCTCCGGGTACTTCTCGGCGTATAAAGCGACGCACAGACCGCCCAGACTGTGACCGCAAAGTACGAAGGGTTCCTGATACCATTTTTGTTTGGCTGCCCAAGAAATCACATCCTCTAGATCTTCATAGTAATTGGTCGTGGTGGCGTCGGCGAAGTCGCCGCCGCTTTCGCCTAAGGAATTGGTCGGGTCGAAGCTGACGCTAATATAATGGCTGTCAAAAAAAGACCGGCGCTGAGTGGCCGTCGTGGTTTTTTCCTTAAAACCGGCCAGGCCGGGCATGACAAAGGCGAGACCGACGGGACTCTCCGGCTTATCCACGGCCACGGCGATTTTCAGGCCGCGGCGATTTTGGATGAAAATTTTTTCCATAATTACTTTAGCGCCTTGATCCACTGGTCCATGATCTCGGCCACGGCCTTGAGATCTTCCGGGGACTTGAAGGTATGCGGCGCGCCGGGAATTATATGCAGCTCTTTCGGTCCGGGAATGGCTTGGAGCAATATTTCCTGGTGCTTGCAATCGCCATCAAATTCGCCGGACATCAGTAGAACTGGCATGGTCAATTTATGCGCCTCAGGTAGTAAATCATATTTCATAAGATCTTCCATGTGTGACCACTTAAGTTTTTTCACCTTCCCGCTACTATAACCTATAGTAGTCTGCCAGCCCGTCTTTCTCCAATCGGCAATGTCCTCGGGCCGATAGGTATCATAATCTAGGCGACCGGAAACCATGCTTGAGATCGGAGCTAAAGCCTTGATTTTGCCCGAATTATTTTCGGCATACAGAGTCGCACACATGGCGCCTAAGCTATGGCCGCAGAGTATGAATGGTTCTCGATAAAAGGATTGGGCTTTAGACCAAGCGATCACATCTTCCAAATCGGCATAATAATCAGTCAGGGTGCAATCACCAAAACTGCCTTCGCTTTCTCCCAGACTTTTGGTCGCGTCAAAAGTTATGACGGTATAATTATTAGTCAAAAACGGCTGAACGAAAGCGCGCACATAAGGCTGTTCCTTAAATCCGCCTCGCCCGTGCATCACAAACGCCAAACCGATTGGTTTCTCCGGCTTCTCAATCTGGACGGCCATCTTCAAGCCCTGGCGATTTTTTATGAAAACTTTTTCCATTTATTTCTTCTCCTCCACTTCCCCTTCCATGACCTCGTCTTTCTTGTCGCTCGGGTTCACGCCGCTCGCGCCACCCGCGCTTTGGTCCGGACCGGCCTGACCCGCGCCTGGCTGGCCAGGTTGCGCGCCCGGCTGCTGATACATGGCCGCGCCGATTCTCTGCGCGACCGCGCTCAAAGCTTCTAACTGCTTTTTTATTTCCTCCAGATTACCGCTGTCTTTGGCCTTCTTTAAGGCCGCGACTTTGTCTTCTAATTCTTTCTTGTCTTCCGGTTTGATCTTATCGCCGGATTCCTTGAGCATCTTTTCGGTCGTGAAGATTGCCACGTCCGCTTGGTTCTTTATTTCCGCTTCTTCTTTCTTCTTCTTGTCTTCCTCGGCATGCAGTTCCGCTTCTTTCTTCATCTTCTCCACTTCCTCCTTGGACAAGCCGGACGAGGCGGTGATGGTGATCTTCTGCTGGCGATTGGTCGCCTTATCGGTCGCCGAGACGTTCAGGATGCCATTGGCGTCAATATCAAATTTCACTTCCACTTGCGGGATACCGCGCGGCGCCTGGGGGATGCCATCCAAAATAAAGCGGCCCAGTGTCTTATTGTCATGCGCCATCGGGCGTTCACCCTGTACGACATGGATTTCCACCGAAGTCTGCCCGTCAGCCGCCGTGGAAAAGACCTGCGACTTGGAAGTCGGGATAGTCGTATTGCGTTCAATTAAAGGCGTGGCTACGCTGCCTAAAGTTTCAATGCCCAAAGTCAAAGGCGTCACATCTAACAATAAGACATCTTTGACGTCGCCCTGCAGGACGCCGACCTGGACAGCCGCGCCCAAGGCCACGACTTCATCCGGATTGACGCTTAAGTTCGGCTCCTTGCCGAAAAAGTCTTTGACTTTCTGCAAAACCAAAGGCATACGCGTCATGCCGCCGACCATCAGGACTTCATTGATCTCATTCATCTTGAAACCGGAATCAGCCAGAGCTTTCTTGCAGGGCTCGATCGTTTTTTCCACCAGATCCATGACCAGCGCTTCCAATTTTGCCCGGCTCATCTTCATAACCAAGTGTTTCGGACCGTTGGCGTCGGTGGTAATGAAAGGCTGATTGATTTCCGTTTCCATCGCCGTGGATAATTCAATCTTGGCCTTCTCGGCCGATTCCTTGATGCGCTGTAAAGCCAGGGTGTCTTTGGATAAATCGATGCCCTGATCTTTCTTGAACTCATCTATAATCCAAGCGATGATGCGCTGATCAAAATCTTCGCCGCCCAAATGCGTGTCGCCGTTAGTGGATTTAACTTCTACGGTGTCGGCGGAAATATCCAGAACCGAAACGTCAAAGGTGCCGCCGCCTAAGTCATAGACGACGATCTTCTGACCCTGCTTCTTATCAAATCCATAAGCCAAAGCGGCCGCGGTCGGTTCATTGATGATGCGCTTCACATCAAGCCCGGCGATCTGCCCGGCGTCTTTGGTCGCCTGTCTTTGTGAATCATTAAAATAAGCGGGGACGGTAATGATTGCTTCAGTAACCTTCTCGCCCAGTTTCGCTTCGGCGTCGGCTTTAAGTTTGGACAGAATCATCGCCGAAATTTCCTGCGGCGTATAGTCTTTGTCGCCCATCTTCACTTTCACGCCTTCGCCGGCCTGGATGATCTTATAGGAAGCGGTTTTCAGATCGCGAGTCACTTCATCCTCGCCGAAATGCCGGCCAATCAAGCGTTTCACGGCATAGACCGTATTCTCCGGATTGATGACCGCTTGGCGTTTGGCGGCCTGGCCGACCAGGCGCTCGCCGTTCTTGGAAATCGCCACCACCGACGGAGTCGTCCGATTGCCCTCAATGTTTTCAATGATCTTCGGCGCCCCGCCCTCCATGATGGCCATGGCGCAATTGGTGGTGCCGAGATCGATGCCTAAAATTTTTCCCATATGATTTTTAATTATTTAATATTTCATTTTTTAAATTCTTGATTTGGGCCTCATCTTCCAGTTTTTCTCCGGTCTCAAACTTATGCAAGAGGGGCACGACGCCGCAGTCGGCGCATTTGCCCCAGCGGCAGCCCTGCTTCTCCTTATAGAGCCGGGCGCACATCTTGGTTTCTTTCTTGTAAACGTCGCTAAAGTATTTCATAGGCCGGGGATTATTTTTTCTTAGTCTCAATCTTAATCGTCTTCGGCTTGTTCTCAGCCACTTTCGGCACAGTAATTTTTAGGATACCGCCCTCGCTCTCGGCCACCGCCTTATCGCCGTTGACTTTGGTGGGCAAGGGGATGGAACGATAGAAAGCGCCGCGGCGGATCTCCTTGCGGTAATAATTCTTGTCTTCCACTTCGCTCTTCTTTTCGCTCTCGCCCTTGATGGTCAGGATATTATTCTCAATGGAAACATCAACTTTTTCCGGGTCTATACCGCCGAGTTGCGTTTCCACAACCAGGTTATCCTGATCTTCATAAATATCCACGGCCGGCGTGAAGCCAAAAGCCTGCCCTCGTACAGCCGGCAACATGGAATTCATTTCTTTATCCAGGTCATCTAACTCCGGGAAAAATGGGGTCCATTTTATTAATGACATATGTTTATGATTATTATTTTTCTTCCACGATCACTTTCGCGTGCCGGATGACTTTGCCGTTCAAGCGGTAGCCGGGCATGACTTCCTGGGCGACTGTTTCGCCTTCGCCCTGGATCGCTTCCATGGTCTCGTGATCAAATTTTTCGCCCACGGTGCTTATTTCCTCAATGCCGTGCTCGGCCAGGACCTGCCGAAATTGTTTTAAAACATGTTTTACGCCTTCCACCCAGGGACTTTTATCATCCTCCGGGCGCAAACCGCTTAAAGCCATTTTTAGATGGTCATAAACCGGTAAAACGTTATGCAAGAAATCAGTCAGGGCATATTTGGCGAACTCGCTTTTCTCGCGCGCCGTCTGTTTCAATAAATTCTGATAATCAGCTAAGGCGCGCCAATATCTGTTTTCCCAGCTTTCGTGGCCATTCTTTTTCTTTTCTAGATAATACTCGATTAGCGGTTTCACGGAACCGTTAATCTTCATCTCTAGGGCCTTCTCCGGCGCCACCCAGACATACTCGGTCATTTCTTCAGTCTTGGTGATTTCGCCGCCGGCCAGTTCCGCCAAATAATTCAGATAGATAAAATGCTTCGGTTTAAAGAAGAATTCCGGATTTATTCCCTCAGCGAAAGAAATCGGCTCGATGTTTTTCAGTTCCAGGCCGGTCTCTTCCTTGATTTCCCTTCTGACCGTCTCTTCCGCCGTTTCCTCAAGCTCTATGTGCCCGCCGGGAATCGTCCAAAAATCAAGGAATTTAGGACTTTTGACCAATAATATTTCTCCTCGGTCATTATAGATCAGGGGGCCGACCACCACTTCCGGGTATCGTTTGGCTGTGTCCTTCATATTTATACGAATTTATTCTTAATGAATTCCACCAAGGCCAGGTTGCGGCCGTAGTCCATGCGCATCGGACCCAAGATGCCGAAGACGCCGGTCTGGTTGTTATGCTTATATTTGACCAGCACCGTGCTCAAGAAATCTCCGAAAGGATTCTTGGCGCCGATCAGGACCTGTTCGCCGTCCGCCAGCTCTTCAAAAATGCCATCAATGATTTCTTCCAGCCGGTCGATCACCGAAGAAACGTCGCAGACGATTTCCGTCTGTTTGAATTCCGGCTGGGAAAACAGATTGGACAAACCGGTATAGTACAGATCGTTCTTATGAAAGGCCCAGAAGACCGCGCCTTCGGCCAGTTCGGAAATCGCTCGGGCGGTCTGCCGGAAACCGGCTTCATCGCGGGAAAACAGTTTTTCTAAGATTCTTATTTCCCCTTCTTTCAGAACTTTTTTCTTGCGGGCGCTGAAATCGGCCAGAAATAATTCATAAGCCGCCGCGGCCGGCACGCGGCCGCTAGAGGTATGCGGCTGGAAGATATAGCCTTCGTCCTCCAGCTCCATCATCTCGTTTCTGACCGTCGCCGGCGAGATGTCCAGTTTATACTTATCCACCAAAACGCCCGAAGACACCGGCTGGGCGGTCTTCACGTATTCTTTGATAATCGTTTCCAAAAGATATTTTTTTCGCTCAGAAATCATAGTAATCTTGGCCAAAATCAAAACTGATTTTTTGTTCTATTCCTATTATAAAGCAAATTAGCACTCCCGTCAAGAGAGTGCTAATCGTTAAATAGCTCTGAGCTCTAACCCTAAATTCCCAGCTTCCCCTTCAGCTCCAGATTGTTCCGATACTGCTCCGGGCTGAGGAGCTTTGGCGCCGACCAGCCGACGCTTTGGCGATATAGTATGGAATAAAATTTCAAGGGATATTGATTGATAAGCACGTCGCTAAACAAGTGGACGGCCGCGGCCAGAGCGAGCATAATGAAAAATATTTTTATAGCCGTCCGTTTCCGCGCCAGCCAGGCGATGGCGAGCAGTATCGGCAGCCATTCCCAAGCGTGCCAGATGATATAGATCTTATCGCTCGTCAGAAACTCGCGTCCCTGAAAAAAATGAATAAAATTAAAATGAGGCCCGAGAACCAAAAGATATTCTAGCGCGTGGTCAAAATCAATTAAAAAACCGCCTAATAGACCGGCCATCAACCCGACTCTAATATTCTTAAAATATCGCCCGGCAAGATAACCGACGAAAACGGCCAAAGCGAAATGAATGAATATATGAAGCGGCAAAGGCATAAATTTATTTGGCTGCGGGCGCTCTGACCTCGCTTGGCGCCGGCGCGCTCGGAAGCGAGGGCGAACTGGTGGCCGTCGCCCCGCCGCCCGACGGGCTGAAATACCAATTCAAGATATCGCGGGCGATGGGTGCGGCGATCGTGCTTCCCTCCACGCCCTCTTCCACCATCACCACGATGACCAGTTGCGGATGATCATACGGGGCGAAGCCGGCAAACCAGGCATGCGGTCCCCTGGTCGTCGACCATTGCGCCGTGCCGGTTTTGCCGGCCACCGCGACGGGCAGAACACTGAGCGACCGGGCGCTGCCAGTCGTAATCGTCTGCCGCAAACCCTCGCGCACGATCTGCAGATAAGACGGGTCAACCAGGTCCGTCCGGATGGTTTGCGAAACGATCGTTTTTAGGATTTGGTTATCCTTGCCTAAAACTTTAGTGACTAAGTGGGGCACATATAGCGTGCCGTTATTGGCGATGGCCGCCGTGTAGTTGGCCACTTGAAGAGGCGTGACCAGAACGTCGCCCTGGCCGATGGCGAAATGATAAGTGTCGCCGATATACCATTTTTCTTTCTTGGTTTGTTCCTTCCAGGCGGCGGTGGGCACGAAGCCATTTCCCTCGTTCGGCAGATCAATCCCGGTCTTGGCTCCCAAACCGAAGAGCCGGGCATATTTCGCCAGGCCGGCTACGTCCAAACCTTTAAAATCACCGTAGCCGCCGCCGATATAATAGAAAAAAGTATTGACTGATTCGGCCAGCGCTTTCCTGACGTTGGTGATGCCATGCCCACCCGCTTTCCAGTCGGGAAAGAACCATTGGCCGACATGCAGACCGCCCGTGCTTAACACGCTGGTCGTCTCGGTAATGATTTTGGCCGCCAGAGCGCCGGCGGCAAAAACCGGCTTGATGACCGAACCGGAGGGGAAATTTCCGGAGACCGCCCGATTAAACAAAGGCTGATTCGGATCAGCCGCCAATTTAGCGTAATCCGCCTGGCTGATGCCTTTGGCGAAGGAATTATTGTTATAACCGGGCAAGCTGACCAGGGCCATGATTTCGCCGTTATTCGGGTTCATGATGACCACCGAAGCGCGTTTCAGATTCATTTTTTGGATATAAGCTCTTGTCACTTCCTCGGCTTTGTCTTGTAGCTTCGCGTCCAAAGATAAGAGCAAGTTGTCGCCGTCCGTGGCTGGCACTTCGTTCACCACGGTTTTCTGGCGGCCAAGCGCGTCCACTTCAATATTTTTTTGGCCGGGGACGCCGCGCAGCTCTTTTTCCCAGGAATATTCTAAGCCGGTCTTACCTACGTAATCCAGCGGCGAATAAATTCCGCCTAAGGCCGCCAGTTCCTGGTCGTTGATTTTCCCGGTATAGCCCAGAACATGGGCCAGACTGCTCTCGGCTAAAACCGGCGGCGAGGACGAAGCGACGGACGGTCCCAGATATTCGCGGCGGATCTTATCGGTCAAGAAAACCCCCGGCCAATCAGGCAGATTCAAAGCGACGAGCATCGCCTGGTCATAATCCAGATTATCAGCCACAAACAAAGGATGATAAGACTCTAGGGAGCCAATCTTAATTTTCGCCAAGGCTTCTTTGATCTGATAAAAAACGGCATTATCGGTCACCAGGCTAATCGGCGCTCCGGTCTTATCCACCAGGGCGGTCGTCGTGGCGGCGGCGGTTTCGCCCGCCAAGATACGGCTGATTTCTCTGACTAATCCGTCGCGCGCCAATTCGTCTTTAGGCAGATCCACGGGCACCAAGTACAGGACCTGATTAGCTTCATTCCTGACCAAAGGTTGGAAATTACGGTCATAAATTATACCCCGCTTGGCTTCAATGGTTTCTGAGCGCAGCCGGTTGCCTTCGGATAAGCCATAATAATAGTCATTCTTAAAAACCTGCAGCCAGAGGGCACGAATGACTAAGATCGCCAAAGCCAAAACTACCAGCCAAACGAAATATTTCAGTTTGGTCGGATTAAAACTGCGGCTGATGACGGCTTTTTCGCCGCTGTCGGACAAAAAAGAGTCCTCGGTCCAATCGGAATAATAGGCGGGATCTTTAAGGCGACTGTCCTTAAACTTTCCTTCCTTAATGACAAAAGGATCGTCCGCCTTGTCTTTCAGCGTCTCAATCAAGCGGCTTTTTCTGGTAATTTTGAAAAAATTAGGGCTCATATCTGGCTTAATTTTATCGTGGATGCGCTCGGAAAGCAATCTCGCCAAAAACGCCAAAAAGTGTTTATTTTCTGTTTAGAAAAAATTTAAGAAATTTTCATATCTCTTCCTTTATAATAAAAATAAAAAAACCATGTTAAGCAAAACCTGTTTTAAACACCAATGCTATCGCCCAGGCCCCTGCCGCCATAAAAGCCGGCTGGGCCGCCTGCCGCTTTGCGCGAAAACGGAAAAAGCCGGCGACCGGAAATCAAGTTGCCGTTGGCGCGCTCCCCATCCTTTCGGCCGCTATGAACCCGAGGACATAATAATGCCCTAAGGGCTCTTCCACCCGCCGCTTATCCTTAAAGCGGCGGGAAATTCACTTTTTGTTTGTTTTTTATATAATTTTTCGCTAAAATCTAATTATATGCGCCTACTGCTGATTGAAGACGACGCGGACTTGATCCGCCCTTTGACGCTCGCTCTAAAAGCGGTCAACTTCGCCGTGGACACGGCCAAGGATGGCGAACAAGGTTTATTTATGGCTTTGACCAACAATTACGACCTGATTCTCTTGGATTATAATCTGCCGAAACTGAGCGGCAAGGAGGTGGCCGGAAAAATCCGCGCCGACGGCCGCGGCGTGCCGATCATCATGATCACCGTCCGCTCGGAAGTGGAAGAAAAAGTGGACCTGCTAGAAACGGGCGCGGATGATTATATCACCAAACCCTTTGTCTTATCTGAACTCTTAGCCCGGATCAAGGCGGTTCTGCGGCGACCGGCCAATTGGCAGGGCCGAGTCCTGAAATTCGCCGATTTGGAACTGGATCCGGACCGCTTCGTAGTCACTAAAAATGGCCAGCGACTGATCCTATCGGCTAAAGAATTCGCCCTTCTGGAATACCTGATGGCCCATGTCGGCCGCCTCTTGTCGCGCCAGGAAATCATGGAGCACGTCTGGGATGAGAATGCCGATCCCTTTTCCAATACGATTGAGGTTCATATCATGAAATTGCGGCAAAAAATTGAGGCCGGCGGTCCCCGTTTGATTTTCACCGTTTCCGGCCGAGGTTATAAGCTGGACAGGGAAAAATAAAGCGACTGTTTAGAAAAATTTTAGCGAATTTTTAGACTCGTTCCGTTAAAATTAAACGCGGTGATATCTTAAAGGTCGAATATTGCCTCTCAAAAAAAACTTTTCCCCTACTAATATGAAGAAACTTAGCAAAAAAGTTTCCGCCGCGCCGCGTTTAAGCCAAGCGGCCGACCTGGCCGCGGCCTTAGCCGCCGCCTTGAACCCGGGCACGCCTTGGCGCGATTAGGGACTTTACCGGCACTTCTTGCCTTCGGTAAGAAGTGCTTTGTTATAAAAATATGTTTATCAAAACTTGGCTCAAAAAGCTTATCCTCTCCAAAAGCGCGGATGAAGACGTCCGACGCCGCGAATTTATATTGAACATCCTGCTAGTTTTTTCCATCACCTGTTTCTTGGTTCTGAATGTCATCAGGATCGTTGATGCTTTAAGTAATCCGAACGACAGCGGGATGCCGCTCGGCTTTACGCTGGCTATCTTAGCCATTTTCCTATTTCTGTTCTGGCTATCCAAGAAGGGCTGGAGTAAAACCGCCGGCAGCCTTTTCATAATCCTTTACGCCCTGCCCATGTTTTATTCATTCTTGATCTGGGGCGCGGACTTACCGGCCGCCCTCCTTTTGGCCATCCTAGTGATCATCATGTCTGGCGTACTCTTAGGCGAGCGCTGGGTGCTCATCAGCACGGTTATCGTCGCCGCTTTTTCTATAATCGTAACTTATTTGCAATCGCATGAGCTTATCGCCGTCGCCAATTACTGGCGCCTGGAAAAAACCCAATTAGCCGACGCCATCGCTTACGCCGTCTTGTTCATGGTGATTTCCGCCGTCGCCTGGCTGTTCAGCCGAGAAATCAAGAAAGCCTTGCGTCGGGCAAGACAAAGCGAGGATGAGTTGCGGCAAGAAAGAGATTCTTTGGAAATCAAAGTAGAAGAGAGAACCAGACAAATAAAACAAATGGAGGCGGAAAAGATCAATCAGCTCTACCGCCTGGCCGAATTCGGCCGGCTTTCCTCCGGCATCTTCCATGACTTGGTCAATCCGCTGACCGCCGTTTCTTTGAATCTGGAACAGATCGGCGGCGGCCAGGCTGAGCCGGCCGGCGGCGCCACGGCTATCGCCGACACTAAAACCTGCCTTAATCGCGCCCTTCTGGCCACGCGCAAGATGGAGGGGCTAGTCGCCGGCATCAAAAGACAGATTCAAAGAGACAGCCAGCCGGTGGACTTTTCTGTAAACGAAGAAATCCGGCAAACTCTGGATATTCTTAGTTATAAGGCGCGGCGGGCAAACGTGGTTTTAGTTTTTGAGGCAAACTCGGAAAAACGACTCCATGGCGATCCGGTAAAATTTGGCCAAATTATCAGCAACTTGGCGGCCAACGCGATTGACGCGTCGACGAGTGAAACAGAAAAAACGGTGCTTATCGATCTGGGCGAAGAGGGCAGAAAAATCAAGATCGCGGTCAGCGATCAGGGCAGCGGCATCGCGCCAGAAACCTTAGAAAAAATATTTGAACCGTTTTTTAGCACGAAAAAAGAGAGCGGCGGCCTGGGTCTCGGCCTATCTTCGACTAAGCATATCGTGGAAAAAGATTTCAACGGCCGGATTGAGGTGACTAGCGAGCCGGGCCGCGGAGCGACTTTCCGCGTCTGGCTACCGAAAAAATGATTAAGGAAAAGGTTTATTTTTGGCCGGCTTGGTTTCTGGCGAGCCAGCCGAGCGCGGAGGGAAAAAAAATCCATCCGGCCATTTTAAAAAAATTGAGCCAAGGTCAGATTTATCTCTGGCGCGCTTTGAATATTTACGATGATTTCTTGGATGGCGCCGGTGAGCCGCACCGCTTGCCGCTCGCCAACGCTTACTACCGGCGCTGGCTGGAAATCCATTACCGGCTCAATCTACCGGCCGATTATTATTGTTTATTCAATGCGGTGATTTCTGATTTAGACGCGGCAAACCGAGAGGAAACGTCCGCCTCGCGCTTAAAAATCGCGGGCGAGCGGATTTTTTTGCCGACTAAGCCACCCGCGTTCCGAAATCTAACCGATCTCAGCCGAAAATCATTAACGCTCGCTTTGGGCCCGATTGCTCTTTTGGAGCTAACCGGTCATAAAGCCGGGAGCCGAGAAATCAAAGCCGCCCTTGATTTCTGGCGGACCGCTTTGGCCGCCAAACAATTAGCCGACGATGCCCGCGATTGGCTAGCGGACCTAAAAAATGGCGCCCTCACGGCGGTCAATATTTTAATCCTGCGCGCGGCCAAAAAACGGCGCTTAATCCTGAATTTCAACGACCAGACGACTTTAAATTTACTCTTCGCAAACTTCGCGGCCGCACTCAGCGCCAAGCAGATAAAAGCTCTCTGCGCCCGAGCCCGGCGAGCGGGCGCTAAAATCAATTTGGGCGCCCGAAGCCAGCTGATAAAAGAAATAATCTGCCCGCTGGAAAACGCCGTGGCGGAAACGGAAAGGTTCCGCCGCTTATTAGCTGCGCCGGGCAAAAAAATGCTATAATCATAAGCGACTAAGCTTAAACAAGCCTATCTTTCGCCTTATGGACAAAATAAAAATCTCCACCGCCGACTTAAAAAAACTATCTCTTACTGAACTCTATAAATTAACCGACTCCTCCGCCCGGGGGCTCACGACCGAGGAAGCTATCAGCCGCTCCAAGCTTTTTGGCTATAACCAGATCGATCCGGCCAAGAAAACTCATCCTCTCCGGCAATTTTTTAACTACTTCAAGAATCCGCTCATCCTGATCCTGATTGCCGCCGCCATCGTTTCCGGACTGACCGGTCAGATCCGCAGTATGGCCATAATCTTGTCCATGATATTCCTAAGCATCGTCCTTAATTTCTACCAAGAGCGGCGTTCATCCAAAGCGGCGGAAAAGATTGCCCGCCGGCTGGCCATCCGGACCGAAGCGCTGAGAGACGGCCAGAAACAAGAACTAGAAACCAAATACCTGGTGCCGGGCGACACTATATACCTTTCGGCCGGCGATATCGTGCCGGCGGACGGCAAACTCATAAACGCCAATGATTTCTTCTTGAACGAATCGTCTCTCACCGGCGAAAGCCTGCCCGTGGAAAAATACGCCGAGTCGGATAACGTAGCCTTTTCCGGCACGACCGTGGTTTCCGGCTACGGCGAGTGCCTGGTTTGCGGCATCGGCCTAGACACCGAGTTTGGCCAGATCGCCCAAAAGATCGCCAAACCGGAAACCGCTAACGCTTTTGAAAAAGGCATCAGCGGCTTCGGTTTCCTGATCATCCGCGTCATCGCTTTCATCGTCGCTATCATTTTCTTGATCAACGCCCTCCAGCATAAAGGCCTTCTCAGTTCTTTTTTGTTCGCCCTGGCGGTGGCAGTCGGCGTGACGCCCGAGCTCCTGCCCATGATCATGAGCGTCAATATGGCCAAGGGGGCGATGAAGATGGCCAAGGGCGGCGTCTTGGTCAAACGGCTCAACTCCATCCCCACTTTCGGCTCCATGGATCTCCTGTGCACGGACAAGACCGGCACTCTGACCGAAGATCGGATAACGGTCATCAAGCACGTGGACATTTCCGGCGCGGATTCGGGTCTGGTGTTCGGCCAAGCTTATGTGAACGGCTATTTTGAAACCGGTATCAAGAGCGTCTTGGATCAGGCGATCTTAAGCTATAAAAAAATCGAACTAGCGGGTTATAAAAAGATTGAGGAATTGCCCTATGATTTTTTCCGCAAGCGCTCCTCGGTCATTTTTGAGAAAGACGCACGCCTGACCATGGTCACCAAAGGCGCGCCCGAAGAAATCTTCAAGCTCAGCGCTTTTTATCGCGACGCCAGCGGGGATAAGGCGATGACCCCAGCCAGTTTGAAACAGGCGACCGATTTATACGATAAATTAAGCGCTGATGGCCTGCGCGTTTTGGCGATTGCTGAAAAATCTATCAAAACCAAACAGACGCGTTACGACATGAGCGAAGAAACCGACCTAACCCTAATCGGCTTCATGGCTTTCTATGATCCGCCCAAGCAGGACGTCAAGGAAACTCTGGTTTTTATGAAGGCGCACGGCGTGGATATAAAAATCTTAACCGGCGACAGCCCGCTGGTGACGGCCAAGATCTGCCGCGATCTGGACTTGGACGTAAAAGGCATCGTGAGCGGCGCTGATTTGGATTTGAATATCCTGAGCGATGAGGAAGTTTATCTAAAAACCAAAGACGCCACCATCTGCGCCCGGCTCTCGCCCAGCCAGAAAGAAAAAATAATTTTGGAATTAAAAAAACACGGCTTAGTGGTCGGCTATTTAGGCGACGGCATCAACGACGCGCCGTCACTCAAGACAGCTGACGTTGGCATTTCCGTGGATAATGCCGTGGACGTCGCCAAAGAAACCGCCGACATCATTCTCGTCAAGAAAGGCCTGAAAGAATTGATGGAGGGCGTGATCGAAGGCCGGAAGACTTTCGGCAACACCATGAAATATCTGCTCATGGGGCTCAGTTCTAATTTCGGCAACATGTTCTCCATGATCGGCGCCAGCCTCTTCCTGCCCTTTTTCCCGATGACCGCCGGCCAAATTCTCTTAAATAATTTCATCTATGACGCTTCGCAATTATCCATCCCTTCCGATAACGTGGACGGCGATTACCTGAAAAAACCGAAGCATTGGGACATCGGTTTCATAAAAAAATACATGCTGGTTTTCGGGCCGATCTCTTCCATCTTTGACTTCCTGACTTTCTACGTCTTATACGGCGTCTTCGGCTTTAGCGGCGCCACCTTCCAGGCCGGCTGGTTCATTGAGTCCTTGGCGACGCAGATTTTAGTCATCTACGTCATCCGCACCAAAAAAATTCCTTTCATAGAATCGCGACCGAGCAAATATCTGGTCATGACCACGCTGGCGGCGGTCGTCGTCGGCTGGCTCTTGACCCTGAAAGGGATCGGCCAGATTTTCGGCTTCAACCCGCTCCCGGGACGCGCCTTGCTCATTATTTTCCTCTTGGTTCTGATTTATCTCTTCTTGATGGAGGGCGTGAAACAGGTGTTTTACAAGCTGGTTAAGGCCAGGAGCTAATCAAGGTTAAAAAAAGTTATCTTATTAAAAATAGACCAGAATTGGCCTATTTTTATGTTAATCTTGTTAACATTGCAGCAAGGGGGTTTACACTTCCCTCCGCTAAAATATAATGGATAATCAGCCATAATCCATTATATTTTAGCCCATATGAACCAATTCGACCCCCGCTATATGCAACTATTAGTCGCCAAGCTGGAAAACGTCGTTCAAAAGAAACAAAGCGTCGTTTCGGTTGCCCGAGAACTATCTGTCTCCCGCCAGACCGTCCACAAACACCTTCTTCGCTTCCGTCGCTTTGGCGAAGATGGGGTTGGGTGGGCCCAGGCGAGAAGGCGACGCGGGCCGGCCAAGAACCGCACTCCGGAAGCCCTGGAACAATGTGTCATCCAACTGGCCCGACAATACGGCGCCGACGGATCAGAGGCACTCTCGGACCGGTTGCAGTACGAGAACAATATCATCCTTCATCCCGTCACGATTTATCGTATTCTCAAACGAAACGATGTCCGCTACTCCCCAGCCTACCAAGCGACTAAGCGGCGCTGGAAAAAGCAGCTATATTCCCACCAGATACCGGGTCAAGAATTACAAATGGACACCACCTACCCCTTCGGCTACAAGCAGAACAAGGTTATCTATACCATCATTGATGATGCCACCCGCTGGGCCTTCGCCTGGAGCTATGAAATTGCCAACGCCGATAATACCGTTGATTTCGTGGATAAAGTGACCAGAAGGGCGCCGTTCCCGATCCGAAAGATCAGAACCGACCAGGGCCGGGAATTCGCCAACTTGAAGCTGGCGGCCTGTCTGGCTGAGCGCGGCATTGTCCATCGCCTCAACACCCCGTACTGTCCGGAGGAGAACGGCAAAATCGAACGCTTCCACGGAACTCTCAACCAGAAAGCTTTCCGCTACGGTTTCCCGCCCAGCCAGAGCCTAGACCAGATGCAATATCGATTAAACCTATTCCTGCACTACTACAATTGGCAGAAAAGGCATCGCGGACTAGGTATGGATGGCAAGACGCCGATGGAACGGCTAAATGAACTGGCCAGTGTCAACTTGACGCTGCAATGCCACAAATATTGACAATGTGTATATAATATGATATAATGACAGGAAAATTGAACATTCCCAAAAACATATAAAAAAATGAAGACAAAAAGAGTTCTCCGCTACTTCGCCATGTTAGGCGCTATGATCATCCTCCTCGGCCTGAATACGGGCTGCAAGAAAGAAAAACAGATCAATCCCCTGCTGTACATGGGGAAAACCGTATCACTGGTCTTTACGGTGACTTTCGATAAGCCAGTTGACTGGAAAAAGTATACGATTAATTTTAACTTCAACGTCTATTTATACAGAAGCGTCGGGGAAGAAGGCCATCCGGAGAGGACTATTTGCATTAACTTCTTAGAAAGCAAAAAGTCTATAAAAATCCAGACCCCAGACTCCATTGTCTACCGGGCCTTAACGGTTCTGCGCGACGAGGAAGCTTACCGAGTGATCGGCTGCCACTATAAAGTGGGGTGCGTCGGGTATCTGGTATATTTCAAAGATCCCATGATAAATTGGAAACTGGGCTTCAACCCGGCGGCCATCCCCCCAGAAACGTACAAGGAAATTAAAGATGGTGAAACTCATATCACTGTCCACGCCATCCTACCGAAAGGCATATAAGGGTCTCTAAGGACTTGTTTGGAAACCATCCCCCGGGATGGTTTCTTTCTTATCAAAAAAACCAACGTTCAATCCCGCTGGTTTTTTATTAGTCGCTTGTCGGCGTACTTCAAAAAATCCTTAAGTCAATGATTTTTGTCTTAAAGGTGAAAACGATATAGATACTGTATAAGATCATGAACAAGGGGACATAAATTTCCGCGCTGACCAAGGGGCAGACGATGAACAGGACCGCAAAAATGATGATGGTAGAAATATTCAGAAGGATATTATGGTCCAATTCCTTTTCCATCTGCGCGATCCGGTATTTATCCTTAGTATTCCATTCACCGACGTAGCGCCAGGCCAAGGCCCAGACCAGATCGACGATCAGCAGGGCGAGTAGGAAACCGGTGGCCGCCATAAGGTTAAAAACCTTGGAACTTAAGATTATATATTCCACCAGGATGACATAGATGATGCCGAAAACCAGATCCACCGCCGAGTCCGTCACTTCCTTGTCGAAGGCATCGTCGGCCGACTTGAAAGTCAACCACCAATGGACGAGAATGATCGTGCTGAACAGATAAAAAACGAAGGGTAGGCCGCCTCCCACGGCTGAAAAAGAGTCCAGGCCGAAAAAAAGGATCAGCCCGAATAAGGAATCGAATAGGATGCTGGAAAAACCGATCTGTTCCGCGATTTTCATATATGATTATTTTAAATTAATTTGGAATAAATGACAAATTCGCGCTTTAAATAATGCCGGGGGAGCTTCCCCGCTTTCTTAAAACCTAATTTCTCATAGAATTTACAGGCCGACCAGCCTTGGCCGGTAAATAAGAAGAGCTTGTGCGCGCCCAGCGGCTTCGCCCGTTTCACCAGCTCGGCCATCAGTTTTCGGCCGGCGCCCAGGCGCCTTTTATCTTTGCTGACAATCAGCTGTTTGACATAGACGACGCCGGCGTCATATTGAGCCTTGAGCGTTCCGACAATCCGGCCATTTTCCTTGGCTTGCAGGACGAAAAGCTTGGACTTCCACCTGGCTCCAGGCCCATAATGTTCCTTATTCGATTGTCGCCAAGTCCTTTTATTGAATTGGGCGATCGCCGACTCGCTGGCCGGGCTGATCTTGATTGGCATAAATTTATTTCTTAAGGATTCTTATCACTCCTCGGTCGGCCTGTTTCTGGAAATCGGTTAATTTCATACAACTATTTCACTTCATAAATCCAGCCCGGCTGCCAGGCCTTCCGATTACGCCAGTCGTTCTTTATGGCTTCTTCCCAGGTTTGGCCGTTTATAATCACTTCCAGGGCGAGCTGCGGCGCTTTGTGAGATAAGATAGCGATAAACTGGCCATCGTAATTGGCTTTCAGAAAATCTAGAAAATCCTTCATTCTTTTCTCAACATCCTTCAGGCTCTCGCCATTCGGAAAAGGCGTTCCTATATATTCACTATGTTTATTGTAATCCGTTAAAGCCTCGTCGCCTTGCGTAAGATTGCCATAATTGCATTCCCGCAAGCGCTTATCAGGAATAATCGGGTAATTGCCTTTAAAACCAAGCTCGGCAGAATCAACCGCTCGTTTAAGATCGGAACAAAAAATTACCTTAAAATCTTTGGCCGTAATCTGGTTCGGCAGCGCTTTGGCCTGTTCAATCCCTTTAGCCGACAATTCCCCGCCAGCCCAGCCGGTGCATTTGCCGGTTTCATTGTCCGTGGTCGTACCATGGACGAAATAAATTATCTTGACACTCATATAATTATTTTATAGAAATCAAGATTGCCCCGGCGACCATCAGCAGGACGCCGACCAACGCCTTAGCGGAAAAAGCTTCTCCTAAAAACAGTAAAGCGAGCACGAAAACGAAGACTAGACTCAGCCGGTCAATGGCCACGACCGGCGTGGCCGGGCCGGTCTTCAGGGCGAAGAAATAGAAAAGCCAAGACAAGGCGCCAAAAATGCCGGCTAATACGATCAACAGCCAATCGCGGTTGGAAAGGACGTTGAGATGGAAGCCGTTGAATTTCCGAAGTGAAAAACTGACCGCCAAGAGAAACAGGGCCATGATGATTGACCGGATAGTCGTCGCTAGAGTGGAATCCAAATTTTTCAAACCGATCTTACTGACAATGGCTACGCCGGCCGCGCCGAGGGCCGAAAAAAAAGCATACAGTACCCACATATATTAGAATAAAAAACTAAAGCGTGACAAACATAGCGACCGCCGCGGCCAGCATGATTTGGTGGATTTCATATTAAAATTGATTATTTCGAACTATTCCACTCGGCGTAAAACTGCTTAAGATAGGCCTTAACGAATTTATGTCTCCGCAAGGCCATTTTCTTCCCGGCTTTTGTGTTCATCAAATCTTTGAGGCGTAAGACTTTTTCATAAAAATGATGGATCGTCGAATCCGCCCCCTTTTTATACTCCACAAAATTAGCATGCTTTCTTATTTTACCGTCGGGATTATAAATCGGCCGCTTCTTATAGCCGCCGTAAGCGAAAGCCCGGGCAATCCCGATCGCTCCGAGCGCTTCTAGGCGATCGGCGTCTTGCACGATCTTGCCTTCAAGACTCTTTATTTTTGACTTGACGCCAGCGCCCTTAAAAGAAACGTTATCCACGATATGCGCCACTTTTTTAATTGTGATCTCATCAACGCCGGCTTTTTTCAGCCAGCGCGTCGCCACCTGTCCGCTCACCGTATCATCTCCGCCATGAAATTTGAAATCCGCGACGTCATGAAACAGGGCGCCGAGCTGGACGATAAATAAATCCGCCGGCCTTTCTTTCTTGGCAATTACCAGAGCATTGTTTAACACGCGTTCAATATGCCACCAATCATGCCCGCTGCCTTCTTCCTTGAAGGCGGCCCGGAGATAATTTTTAGTTTTTTTGATAATCAAAGACTTGTTCATATTTTTCTTGCCACAAAAGACAATTATATAATCATTAATCATCTCTTAGGCGTCGGCGCTTCCCCATAAATAGCCTGGGGTTTTCCTAGCCCAAATGCCCAAAGCTGATTACCATAATCAAAATGCCACCATTCGTCTTTATCAAACCGGAAACCCTCAGCCCGCAATGCTTCTCGTAAAATTCTTCTATTTTGTTTTACCGTTTCGTTTATATCATTTTCTTCAAAATAAAGCGGAGCGGCTTCTGGGCCGAAGTAATCGAAAATCGTGCCCATATTCAATTCCTGACCATTCTCATCAGCTAAAGTCAAATCAACCGCCCCGCCACTCGTATGAGGCGGAATTCGGTTCGGATTGGTCGCCTGAGTCACAAATACCGCTACTTCATTAGCCAGTCTTTTGTCGTCCCAATCCGGGTTCTTTTTCTTTAAATCATCCCAAAATTTTTGGTAAATGTTTCTTTGTACTTCCCGAGACCTAAATCCGTCCCAAATTTTTAATTTATATTTTTGTAGTTTCTGTTGTACGGCCAGAAGCTTTTTCACGACCGATTCTCTCAGATACATCTTGGCGGTTGGGGATAGCCCCTGATTAAAATATTGCGGCTCTAAAATAAAATCGAACTGGCTTAAATCGAGCAACTTTTCTCCGCCTTCTTGGACGGGGGTTGATTCAAACTTTACGGCGGTCATAAAGATTAATTATTTCATCGTAAACAACCTCACGAGGACGGCATGCCGGCCCTTAATCACCTGCTTGGCAAAAGGGAAAAATATTTTTTTATTATAATCTCGATTTAATTTTTCCAGCGACCAGCGCTTAAATTCTTCCAGACTTCTCTGCCCGGTAACGGCGATTTGCAGATAAAAATCGTTCACATAGTGCGTCATCGCGTCCGCGGTCGCTAAAATTTTGCCTTCCAGTGCTCCGGGCAAGGCGCCGTCGCAAGCATGCGTCAGGATGATAGCTTGGACAGATTTAATAGTTTTATCTGGATAATTATATCCTTGCATTATTTTTTTGGCCTCGCGGGCGCCCATTTTTTGATGATCACCCTTTAGACCTCTCACTCTCTGAATATCATGCAGCCAGACGCCCAAGAGGACAATCTCTTTATCGGCTTTAGGTAATTTTTTTAACAGAAAATTAGCAAACTTCTCCACAGCCAACAAATGCCGGTCATAAAACCAAGGTTCAATATGACCCGATTCATAGCATTCTTTTTTTATTTTAGCTTTAATCTGTTTAACAATTTTAAGAGACATATTTTTGCTTTATCGCGATCACTTCAATCTCCACATCGCAGCCCTCTTTCACGGTTTTGCTTATTTCGACGAGCGTGCTGACCGGTTTGGCATTAGCGAAATATTTGTTTCTCACGGCCGAGACCTCTTTGAATTTAGACATGTCAATGACATAGATCACTGCTTTGACCACATCATCCAGTGAAGCGCCGCCTTCCGCCAGGATTTTTTGGATATTCTTAAAAACATATTCGGTCTGCCCGGATATATTATCGGGCGCCACCGCCTGGCCGTCTTTATCCATGGCGATCTGGCCGGTCACGAAAAACATTTCCGAATCGCCCATATCAACTTTAAGGCCATGGGAATACGCGCCCAGGATATTGGTAAAGTCTTTCGGGTTTAAAATAGTTTTGTTCATAAAGCCAATTATACCATTTTCCCCTACAAAAATGAACGACTATTAAACCTCGCCCAAAAACATGCTATAATCTTTAAATAATTAAATAAGCTTCAAAATTATGACCAAAACCATCAAGAATCTTCTGGGCCTGGCCGCCGCGCTGGCCGTCCTGGCGCTCGGCTATGCCGCTCTGAGCTATGTGAGCGCCTACGGTCGCGTGATCGAGCCCTCGTCTTTCCGCAGTTTCTCCGTCTCCGGCCAAGGCAAAGCGACAGCCATACCCGATATCGCCACTTTCAGTTTCCAAGTAATCAGCGAGGGGGGCAAGGATGTCGCCTCTCTCCAAGCCGCCAATACGACCGCGGCCAATAAAGTAATCTCTTTCGTCAAGAAACAGGGTGTCGCCGACAAAGACATCCAGACTGAATACTATAATGTTGATCCGCGTTATGAAACCTACAAATGCATAACTACGCCCGTCCCCAACGGCGCGACGATAAGCACTACCTGCCCGCCGGCCTCCATCGTCGGCTATACCGTCACCCAGTCCGTCAACGTCAAGATGCGCGACTTCACCAAGATCGGCGCTATCATGGGCGGCGTGGTCACAAACGGCGCCAACCAGGTCGGCTCCCTGTCTTTCACAATTGACGATCCCAGCCAAGTCTATGACCAAGCGCGCGCCCAAGCGATCGGTCGTGCCCAAGACAAAGCCAAGTCCATTTCTAAGGCCGGTAAATTCAGCGTCGGGCGTCTCTTGGGCATCCAGGAAGGCTCGCCGATGCCGGTTTATAATTTCGCCAAAACAAGCTCCTCGTTTGATACATCAGCTGGCGCTGCGCCGGAAGCCACTCCGGCTATCCAGCCCGGTTCGCAGGAAGTAAACGTTACGGTCACCCTGCAGTACGAGATTAAATAAATCAACCGTTTAAAAAACCGCCCCGACAAATCGGGGCGGTTTTTTGTATTGCAAGCTCTGTCAGGCGCTACCTAGTTTGGCTGGCTACTCTGAGTTAGAACTATAAGTGGACAAGCCCTGTAGGGCTTTTATTAACACTTCTATTTTACCATATTGACCCTCCTTGAGCGCCTTCAAAAAAATGCCTCTCAGTACCTCGTGCTAGCACGATGTTGCGAGAGGATGGGGTCCATAAAATATGTAATCAAAAATTACAAAGACTCAATATTGTTAATGATATGACCGGAGTGGTCACCATCGAAATTACTGATTTTTATTTTCCCATCCTGTTCAGTTAGAGTAATCTTAGATTTAAAAGCGCCATTTTGATGCTCTAGAAATTCTTTAGAAAAATATTCCTGGACTCTATATCCGGTCTTTGGTTCGAAGGAGACAAACTCAGCCGGAATAGATTCCTCTTTGTCGGACCTTGAGATATCATGGATCAAATTACATTTCTGATCAATGAAGATGCAGACGTCATCTAATTGCTTTAAAACACCCCTTAAGTCAGTAAGGTAATTTTCTTTCTTTAATCGCAAAGTTACGCCGGAATGACTTAAAAAATAAATTGAATCGAGATTTTGCCCGGCAAACAAAGTCCGGCCACTAGAGTTATCGGTAGAAAATTTATATTTCCAGATAGGCTGTTTTTCTAAAAAGGCCATCATCTCAGATAACTTTTGATTTTTATAATCTATTTGTTCTTTTAAAATTTCATATTCTGACTGTTGTTTCAATTTTAGGACCTCTTCCCATTTTTCATTTTCAGGCATTAGCTCTAGACTTTCTTTTTTCTCTTCTTCTTTATTCTTCCAAGAACTCCTTATCTCTTCTTTATCACCGAATAAAGGACCATTATAATCTTCTTCGCCATTATCTAGTATGCTATTCCAATAGCCACGAGCCTCATTAATATAAGAAATATCTTCTGCAGACATTTCTGTTGTTTTGGGGCCTGCTATATTGTTAGGTTGTTCGAATTTGGGAAAAGTCATAGTTTTCAATTTAAGCATTCGGGTCACTCCGATACTAAATTGTCTTGGCTGCGGGGCCTGGATTCGAACCAGAATAACCTCCTTCAAAGGGAGATGTCCTACCATTAGACGACCCCGCAATTATTATAAACACCCTCGGCCCAGCCTTGGATCTTTCTGTTAAGATTCGTACTGCGCTTTACAATAATTCTCAATAACCCAAAATAATTATCACCTCTATTCTTTCGATACGACGTTATCCGATTTCTCTTCCAAGTCACCTTCTGAAAATGGTCTATCGTAAATCCGGTAACCTCAGACCAATATTTCTTAATCTCCGGCAACCGGTCTTTGGCCGTTTCATGAAGAAAAATTAAAAAGTGTATATCGTTTTTTGGTAAATAACAAATATCTTGCAGCCATTTCAAGAATATTTTTATCAAAAATCGATCTGAGTTTCCAAAAATAACTAAACTCCCTCTTTCTTTCTCTTTATTTCCCTCAGCCCCATAAAGAGCAATACCGAATAACCATAGTTCTCGTTTGCTCAGTCGGCCAATTTGCGCCCGCGCTTCCTCTTTAATCTTTCCGGTGATTTCAATTCTATTCCGCCGGCGCGCCTCCCAACCCTTCTTCATCCCGGCCAATTTCTTGTCCGTTAGCCGCTGTTTCTGCTCCCGGCTTAAACCGACACTCTTTAACCATATGGAGAGGGTGGACTTGGCCACGGGAATCTCTTTGAGAATTTCGGAATAAGAATACCCTCTTCTTCTAAGTTTTATGGCTTTTTCTTTGCTGGTCAGTTTCATATGGACTATGATTGATACTATTTAAATAATATCATTTTAGTCCAAGAAGACAAGCCCTCAATCAGCAGAAATTAAAATATCCTGCTATCAGGATATTATTAAAAAAACGGCTAAAAGTCAAACAAAATTCCTTCCGGGCGCGTCGCGTCGCGCTCTCTACACCCTAGCGTATCTCCGCACCGCGAACAGGCTGGCAAAAACGGTGATGGCCAGAACGGCCAAGAATTGCAGACCGAAAACGAAAAAGAAATTATCCACGAAATAGGCCAGGACATTGACGTTATAGCCCGTGAAAAAGACTTCCAGGTACGGCTGGAGCAGGGACAGGAAGGGATAAAAAATACAAATCATGATGAGCGTGCTCAGGAGCGCGTAAATGAAGGCGGAAAAAAGATAAGGCAGATATAGAAAATTATTGGAGGCGCCGACCAGGCGCATGATTTCAATTTCCTGGCGATGGGTGTAAATGGCCACGCGGATGGCATTATAGACGACCAACAAGCTGACCAGGACGAAAATGGCGATGAGCACCAGGCCGACTTCGTTGAGCCGCTTGGTGACGGCGCTGATCTTGTCCAAAATGGCGCTATTATCGGAAAAGTCGCGCGACTCAATCAGCGAGCTGTCCAAGACTTGCAGCTGACTGATGAGCTGTCCGGATTCTTCAAAATTAGCGGGTGTGATGGTCAGGCTGGGCGATAAGGGATTGCGGCCCAATTCCTTGAGGGCGTTCAAGATGGCGGCGTTATTTTCGTATTGATTCCGGAAACTGGCTAAAGCGGCTTCTTTAGAAACATACAGGACGCTCTTCACTTTCGGATCGGCGGCAATCTGGTTCCTTAAAGCTGTAATCTGCGTTTCCGGCGCCTCCGGATTCAGATACAAACTGATATCAATCTTCTCTTTGACGGCCGTAATGGCGTTGGCGCTGATCAGGCGGACGGTAAGGAGCGTATTTAAGGACAGGAGCGACAAAAGCAAGATCGTAATGGTAACGATCGTCAACCAGATGTTTCTGGTGATGTCTTGCAAGCTGAATTTGATGACGCGATAGAGAAATAACATATTTTATAGCAAATATTTGCCGTTGGCCTGGTCGCTGATTATCTCGCCGCGCTCCATGGTGATGACGCGGCGGTTAAGGCGGTTAACGATCTCCTTATTATGGGTCACTAAGATGACGGTCGTGCCGAATTTATTGATGCGCAGGAGGAGGTCAATGATTTCATGGGCGTTGATGGCGTCCAGATTGCCGGTCGGCTCGTCCGCCAAGAGAACACGGGGCTGATGCACCAGGGCGCGAGCGATTGCCGCCCGCTGCTGTTCGCCGCCAGAGACTTCATGCGGATATCTCTTGCCCTTATCGCCCAAACCGACGATTTTTAAGACGCTGGGTACGATCTTATTGATGCGTTCCCGGCTGCCGCCGGACACTTCTAGAGCGAAGGCGACGTTTTCGGCTAAAGTTTTTTTGGGCAAGAGCTTGAAGTCTTGAAAGATCACGCCGATTTGCCGCCGCAAAAACGGCACTTCCCGCTTGCTCAACTTAGTGATGTCCCAATCGCCGACGACCACCCGGCCGGCGGTCGCCCGCTCTTCGCCTATCAAAAGCTTGACCAGCGTGGTCTTGCCGGCGCCGCTTTGGCCGACGATGGACACGAACTCGCCAGGCGCAATCTGCAGATTGGCGTCTTTTACGACACGGTTTTTGGAACCGTAGACTTTGGAAACGTTATGGAGCTTGATCATAAATCATTTTAGGACGACTCTTATTTTGAACCGGCGGCGCTGACTGTGGCGGCGCTAGCGCTCATGGACGTGTTGGCCAGAAGCCGCGTGCCGTAGCGCAGGAGATTCTCATTGTCCGCGAAATTATTAGTGGCGCTCGTCGAGCCGAAATTGACGGCGATCAGGTTGCCCTGCGGAGTTTTCAGCCGCGTCATGAGACAATGTCCGGCTTCGTCCAGATAGCCGGTCTTGGAACCGATAAGCGGGTAGGTGCCGGCGATGATCAGACGGTTGGAATTGGTCAGAGTGTGCGCTTTCTTGGTATTGATAGTCTTGAAACTATACTTCCTGGTGGTGGTTATCTTCTGCAGAGTAGGATTGGCAAAAGCCGCCTTAGTTATTATAGCATAATCATAAGGCGAACTCACATTTTGCGGCGAGAGACCGGTCGGTTCCACGAAATATGTGGACGTCGCCCCCCATTTGGCCGCCAGTTTATTCATTTCTTCAATGAATTTCGGCCGCGTCAGGCCGGAAACGCGCACCAGGCTTTCCACGGCGTTATTGGCCGATCCGACGAGCGCCGCGTAAAGCAGATTTTCCTCGGTCATCTTCTCGCCGTCTTTTACTTTCAACTGGGCCGCTTCGCCCGGCTGGCAATATTGGTAATTATAATTCTCATCCTGCTTTTTATAGGTTACGACCGTGGCTAATTTCGGCTTAGTATTCAAGAAAACGCTCATGGCCACAATCTTGGTTAAGCTGGCCAAGGGGGCGCTGGTGGTGGCGTTCTTGCCCCACAAGACTTCCCCGGTCTTTTCTAACATGATGACGGCCGAGGAGGCCGTGACGGTCGGAGCGCTAAAAAGCTGGGGCTCGGACTTGCTGGCGCCGCCGGCGATCTTGAGGATTTCAATGCGGACATTGATCAGGCCATCGGCCGGGGAAGCGATTTTCTGGAAAGCGACCTTGTCCAGATCTATCACCCGATCGGGATGGACGGAACGATCCGGCCCCCAATCATTGATGGTTACGTCCACGGATTTATTATTGGCCAGATTATAGACGCGCAATCTTGAGCCCTTAGCGAAATCCGGGCTGGCGGCGAACAAACCGTTCTTATATTTATACCAGCTGGCCGTACCCTGCAGAATGATGCCGGGATTGCTAAGCACTATCAACCGCCCTTGCGTGGCCGTGGTTGACGCCGTTAGATATCGGCCGTCGCGATTGTCCTGGCTGATCAGCGGCCGCCAGACATTAGATAAGGAATCAAAAACGAAGATCTGTCTGAAATAATTATCGGTCTGGTCATAAGAAATCTTCAGGGTCATGGGCCGGCTGGGATCGTACCAAGATGCGTTGGTAAAAGAATAATCAAAAGCCGGCGTGACCGCTCGCCACTCCCAGGGCAGATTGACCGATGCGTCGGAGGCAGTCACGTTTAGACTAGTGCCGTTCACGAAAGCGGCGGCGTCATAGTTGATTTCCAGATTGGCGGCTTGGGCTGGGGTGTTATGAAAAAAGGCCAGCGCTAAAAAAACGCCGATAATAAGAATTATTTTTTTGGGAACAGATTTTCCGATTTGGGTTATCTTCATAAAAACAATTGACTAAAATTAAGGGATAAGTTTATAATGATTAAAGTTAAGGGCGGATGAAGGCGGGTGTCGTATAATGGTTATTACATCAGCTTCCCAAGCTGAGGAAGGCGGTCCGATTCCGCTCACCCGCTCCCTAAGTCGGCGCCCCGGCGCCGTTCGTCGCCAATCGCCTGGCACCCTTAGCCGTAAGCCGAGATAGCTCAGCTGGTAGAGCAACGCATTCGTAACGCGTAGGTCGCGGGTCCGATTCCCGCTCTCGGCTCCATTTTACAGAACATAAAAACTTCCGCGGTTCCCGAGGAAGTTTTTTAGTTAAAGAAATAATGCCACCATTTGGCGAAATTGCCGCCCGCGGCCGTGTCCGGGCCGGTCGCCATCCCCAGAGCGCTCAAACCGCCCTGTTCTTTTATCACCACTACCTGTTCACCCGGTTTCTTCATGTTCAGATTCAAGCGCGCCTGTTCTTCCAAAGACTGGTCGGACTGCAGATAACTAATCATGTCTTTCAGGTTCTGGTTCTGGCTTTCATAATCATTGATCTGCTTCTGGACATCACTGATCTCTTGCGTCACCAGGCGGCGCTGGCTATAGGCCCGAGCTAAGGGGAGGATGATAATCACCAAAAATACCAGGCCGATAACGGCCAAAAAACGCTGGCTGGAGACAAAACGATATAAAAACGACTGCTGGGGTGAGGCCGGATGCTTTAAAACGCTCGGTTTTAGATAATTTTTGGACATTAATCATATTATAACATATAAGCGGGAACGGGAAAAATAAAAAAAACCACCCCGACGGAATGATTCCTAAAATTCGCAAAGAATTCTATTGTCTCGCCTTGGGCGTCTCCCAAAAACCCATATATTTGCCGCGCATCAGGCGGATCTGGGCATCCAGGCAAGGGATAGCACCGAAGACGATCGTGGTCGCCGGCACGAATATCCATTCCACCAGCATGATGATATTTTTCCAAACTGAGTACTTTTTCGGACGCTTAGGAAGAAGCAGGGCGGAAAAGATGGCCGACACGAATAAGCCGATCATGGCCACGCTCATTAGATTCTGCGTCACGGCCGGCAGATTGCCGGACAAGACCGTGGCGTTAAAGCGATCGCCGCCCAAGAACAGGGGCAGCCAGCCGATTATAGCAATAATGAGAGCGTTAGTCGCCCAAGCATGAAAACCGTAAATCTGGATAAAAATATGCTTGCCGACGCGGCTACGGGCGAAATCCTTGTCGCGCCAGCGCTTCCGGGTGTTAAATAATAAATAAGGCACGTTCTCTCCGCCCCAAGCCCAGCGCCGCTGCTGCTTATACAAGCTGCTGATCGTGTAACAGAAGCTCTTGTCGTGAGTCACGTCCATGGAAACGGTGTAATGGACCGGTTCCACGCGATAATGGCCGTTATAATACATGAGACAATGCCAAAAGATGCGCGAGTCCTCGCTGACCATCTTCGTGGACCAGAAACCGATCTCGTTCAAGGCGACGAAAGTCATGGAATGCGAAGAATAAGTCACTAAGCTCTCGTGCCGGACCTGCATGATCATCTGCCAAAAGGTATTAGAGGCGGCCACCACGCGGGAAAAGAAAGGCGCGTTCCAGATATTATTGTGGTAGACCGGCACGGGTTGATAGCTGGCGCGATAAGGATCGGGTACGGTCAGAAATTTATAAGTCAGGGCGAAAAAATAACCAACCTTGACGACCGTATCAATATCAAACACGCTGACCAGGATCTTGTCATAGGCCAAGTTCTCGGCGTCAATGATCTTCGCTTTCCCTTCCTTGATCGCCCAGGCCTGGTTGGAGCCCTTGCCCTTAATCTCGCCGACGATGCCGGCCGGGTGGAAAGTAACCAAGAATCGGCCGAAGCGGCTGCCGAATTCTTTTTGAGCGGCGGCGGCTTTTTCTTGGGCCGTCTCGCCGACTCTTTGTTCCATCGCCAAGATAACGATCATCCGTTCGGTCGGATAGCCGTCGTTCACTAAAGAGTTCAAAGCGTCTTGGATGATTTTCAGATCTTCACCGGCGACCGGTAAAATAATCAGTTGCCATAAGTCGGTCCAAACCACGCCCTGGCGCGCCAGCGACTCTGGCGCGATTTTTTTATCAACTCCGGTTAAGTTTCTCAATCCTTCGCACTTCAGGCGCCAATCCGTTCTTAAACCTTTCTTCAAGCGGACATAAGAAGCCGATAAAAAAATGGCCATGTAAATGACTAGTAATAACCAATAAACGTCAAAAGCGATAATAAAATAAGCCACCCAGACGGGCTTGAAATAAGATAAGATGATCAGGGCAAACAGCGTAACGAGCGATAAAGCGCCGGGAATCATCTCTAAGATTCGGTAAATTTTACGATCCCGGCCGACGAGCTCCGTCGCCCGGCCGATTTTCAGATAATCAAAGGGGGTGTCCATAATTTATATGATACCCCTTCTTTTTAACTCAAAAAAACAATCCGCGCAAGCTTTGACGTCCGCGAGCGCGTCGTGCGCTTCGGGGAAATCGGTCTTGAACAGACACTTATAAAGTTCGGTCAGATTCGGCCATTTGTAGCCGCCCCGACCATTCGCGATCTTACAATAATCAGCGCTTAGTCTCATAGTACAGAATTTATCGGCGGCCGTGAGCGGGCTGGCCGATTTCAAGCGGGCCAGTTCCGACCCCACGATCTTTTCATCAAAATCAATGTTATGACCGACTAGAGATTGGACCGTTTTCACGTCGCTTAAGAAATGTTCCAGGGCTTTCTCCAGGGCGACGCCGTTCTCTAAGGCGCGCTCCTGGGTGATGCGATGGATCTTGGCCACTTCGTCGGGAATGACGAAACCCTCCGGCCGGATGATGTAAGAGGCGCTCTCCCAGAGCTGTCCGCTCTCGTCATAGATCGCCCAAGCGATCTGCACGATGCGCGGCCAATTCAAAAAATCATCAAGGGGCGCTTGATAATTTTTAGGCAAGCCGGTGGTTTCGGTATCAAAGATTAAATACATATTAAGGAATTCATCCGCCCTGGGGCGGCGTCTTAAAACTTATTTTGGGAAATACTGATCTCTTCGCCAAGCGGCAGATCCTCTTCTTTACTGGGGTGAATCTTTCCGGCGGGCGCCTCATCATCGGGTTCGGGCGCGACCGGCAGCCGCGCGGGCGGAGCGGTCTTTATTTCCCGACCCCGAAAATCAACCGGTCGCAGTTTGCTCAAATCGGATAGATTCAAAGCCGGCGCCGGCGTAATTTCTTCCGGCTCGGCGGCCAGCGATTCCCTTTCCGCTTGTTTGGCTAGACGGCGATTATCCACTTCTTGGCGTTTTTCTTCTCTCTTCTTGGTTAAACAATCTTTGCAATAGACCGGGCGGATGCCGTCGGGTATAAAAGCGATCGTCGTCAGTTTTCCGCAATTGTCGCAGATGGCGTCATAGCCGCTTTTAGCGGCCGGCCGGATAAAGGGAGCGGTTGTGGGGCGGGCGGCGGCGGGACGGTCAGCTACCAGTGAAACGGTCGGTGCCGTTCTCCCGGGCGCGCCGGCTGGCCGAGACGGCGCACTAGCTGTCGGGGTACTGGTCCGAGGAGCGGAAAAACTGGGGCTGGTCGCCGGTCGAGCCGTAGCGCCTAACCGGGCCGGGGACGCGGGATAAGCGGCGGGGCGGGCGGCAGGAATGGCGCTGGGCCGTTCGGCGATCTTCTCGTCCTCGGTATATTCATGCCAGCGCATGATCTTCTCTTCCACTTCCTGGCGCCGGCTGGCGTATTTTTCCCGCGAATAGGCGATCACTTTTTCGGCCGTGCCGGTTTTATCCTCTTCCGCCAAGGGCGGCAGGCCGGCGGCGGAGAAAGGCGAGGAAGCGAGGCCGTCAATCATCAGTTTCAGATACATTTCATATTTAGGCAGGTTGACTAGATCTTCTTCGGTAAAAGTCGGGGTGAATTCTTTGACCAGTTCTTCGGCATCAGTCGCACCCACCCGAAAAACGATCATTGTACCGACGTTACCGAAGACGGCCGGCTTCACTTTCTCGCTCAGCTGTTCTATATATTGATGGGCTAGAATCAGGTTCAAACGATATTTTCTGGCTTCCGATAAGATATTGGCGAAACTATCCGTAGAAAAATTCTGGAATTCATCGATGTACAGATAAAAATCGCGACGCTCCGGTTCGGGCACATCCACGCGGCTCATGGCCGCCAGTTGGATCTTGGTAATCATCATGGCGCCGAGAAGCGCGGAATTATCCTCGCCGATCCGGCCCTTGGACAGATTCATGATCAGGATTTTGCCGTTGTCCATGATATCGCGGATATTGATGGATGATTTTACCTGGCCGATGACGTTTCTCATGAGAGAGCTGGACAAGAATTGCCCGACCTTATTCTGAATAGGCGAAACGGCTTCGGCGGCGAACTTGTCGGCGTAGCCGGTGAATTCTTTTTCCCAGAAAGCTTTGACCACCGGATCCTTGATGTTGGCCACGACGCGCTTCCGATAACTCTTGTCGGAGAGCATGCGCACCACGCCCAAGAGCGTAGAGCCGGGAAAATCCAAGATCGCCAAAACAGCGTTGCGCAAGATATATTCCAGTCTCGGCCCCCAGGAATCGGCCCATAATTTTTGGAAGACGCCGATGAGGCCGGAAGCGACCAGGTGCCGCAGATGCGGCTCCACTTGTTCCACGACGTTGAAGGCGATCGGATAGTCAATGTCCGAAGGATTAAAATAAATCACTTCATTGACGCGCTCTTTAGGAATATATTGGATGACTTTTTCCGCCAGATCGCCATGCGGGTCCACGACGGCCACGCCGTGGCCAGCGCGGATATCTTCCACGATCATGTTTTCCAGGACCGTGGACTTGCCCATGCCGGTTTTCCCAATAAAATACATGTGCCGGCGGCGATCGTCGGTTTTGATGCCGAATTTCTTGAATTCGTTGCGATAAGTTGTCTGCGCGAAGACCGCGATGTCTTCTTTATGGTTGCTCATAAAACGCTCAACGCGTCGCTCGGCCGACGTCAAACTGGCTGGCGCTCTGGACGGTATCCGGCCGGAAAGAATCCAGGTAGCTCTGGAAATAGGCGGTTAAAGATTTCAGCGAAACGAAGCCGAAAACTATAACAGCGATAAAGATCAGCCATTTGACGCTGCTCCAGATGATACGCCAGCGCAGATAATTCCGGAAAAATCTAAGCGTTTCCAAAATTTCCCGGTTAGCCGTCATAATTTCTTTCAAGCTGTCTTTTTGTTCCACGGTTTCCCGTATATTTTCTCCGGTCATATTCATACACTTTAGGCGCGCAAGGCGCAAAGTTTGACGTATTTCCCTCCTTGAGCCGCCAGCGCTTTCATTTCCTGATCAGTATAAGCCTGGCCGCCCTCAAAGCCGGCGTCCACCAGGGCCGTATCCGATTTGAATTTCTGCAGATACCATTTATCCGCGCCCTTGATGGCTTGACCCATTTTTTCTATATCCGCGGCCTCTAAAAGTCCGGGCACGACCGTAGTTCTGAACTCATAGGGCAGGCCGCTCATCATTATTATCTTAACACTTTTCCGGAGATTGGGACAGCTGACTTTTTGCCCGACTGTGGCCTCATATTTGTCCCAGGGCGCTTTCAGATCCATGGCGATATAGTCAATCAATTTGTCTTTTATGAGCCGCTCGAGCATCACCGAATCGGTACCGTTGGTGTCCAGTTTGACCAAGTAGCCGAGCGCCTTGATTTTCTTGATAAAAGACGGGAGATCCGCGTGTAAGGTCGGTTCTCCTCCCGTGATGACTACGCCTTCCAGGCGGCCGATCCTGGACTTTAAAAAAAGAAAAAGGTCTTTAGTGGAAAGCAAAGAAAAACCTTTTTCCTTTTTTGTATTTTTGGTGTCCGCTCCTCTTCGGGGCAGGACAAGCATAGGGTTATAACAGAAATGACAACGGAAATTACAGCCTTGGGTGAAGATTATGGCCGCCAGATGATCGGGGTAGTCCAAAAGAGTTAATTTCTCCAGTCCGCCGATGATCATAGCTTTGATTTATTGGTTGCCCAATAAAATTCTCCTGTTTAAGCGCCGACTTTAAAGGTCTTGCGATCCTTGTATTCGGCCGCCTTGCCCGGGTTGTAGTTCTTGACCGGCGTCAACCAGCCGACCACGCGGCTATAGACGATGCATTCTTGTCTTTGTGTTTGGATGGGGCTCATACACAAATATTATAAATTATTTATTAATAAATAGCAATCGCTTCAAGAACCTTTAATATCAGCCTTATCCCTGACGGATGCCACCCTCCGCTCGGACCGTTTCCACCGTCTCCTGGTAACCGATTTCCTCGTCGCATTTCGGACAATACTTATGCTCGCCGGACAGATAGCCGTGTTTGGGGCAGATGGAGAAGGTCGGGGTGATGGTGAAGTACGGCAGGCGATAATTATCCACGATCTTTTTCACTAATTTCTTGGCCGTTTCCCCGTCCGGTAGGCGTTCGCCCAGGTAGCCGTGCAACACCGTGCCGCCAGTGTATTTCGTCTGCAAGTCGTCCTGCAGATCCAGGGCGGAAAAGATATCATCCGTATAACCGACATGCAGATGGGTGGAATTGGTGTAATAAGGATCGGCGCCGAATTTCTTGACCGCCTCGGTATTGGCGCAGGTGATGCCGGGGTAAAGCTGTTGGTCTTTTTTGGCAAAGCGGTAGGTGCAACCCTCGCCCGGGGTAGCTTCTAAATTGTATAAATTATTGGTTTCGTTCTGGAAATCCATGAGCTTCTCCCGCATGAAGTCTAAGATCTCGGCGGCAAAAGCGTGGCCCTCTTTAGTGGAGATATCCTTGCCCATCAGGTTTAGGACGGCTTCGTTCATGCCGTTGATGCCGATGGTTGAAAAATGGTTCTTCCAATAAGAGCCGAAGCGCTGGTAGATATTTTCCAGATAGAACATGGAATAAGGGAAAAGCCGGTCGTCCGTGAATTTTTCAATAATCTTCCGTTTCACTTCCAAGCTTTCCTTGGCCAGCTCCATTAAATGGAATAATCTTTCCTTGAATTCTTCTTTGCTCTTGGATAAATAACCGAGCCGGGCCAGATTGATCGTCACCACGCCGAGCGAACCGGTCAAGGGATTGGCGCCGAACAGTCCGCCGCCGCGTTTCCTGAGTTCGCGGTTATCCAGACGCAGACGACAGCACATGGAGCGGGCGTCATCTCTGTTCATGTCGGAATTAACGAAGTTGGAAAAATACGGGATGCCATATTTGGCGGTCATCTCCCAAACCGGCTTTAAACATTCACGGTTCCAGTCAAACTCCTTATCAATGCAATAAGTCGGGATCGGGAAGCCGAAGACGCGGCCGGTGGAGTCGCCGGCTAGCATGACCTCGGCGAAGGCCTGGTTGAACATGTCCATCTCTTTCTGAAAATCCTTATATTTTTCCGGCATGATCTTACCGCCAATGATGGCGTTCTCTTCGCCGATCAAAGGCGAGGGTGTCACGTCCATGGTGATGTTGGTAAAGGGGGTCTGGAAACCGACGCGGGTCGGGACATTGATATTGAACATGAATTCCTGCAGGCCCTGTTTGACTTCTTTATAGTCCAACCCGTCATAGCGGATGAAAGGCGCGAGATAAGTATCAAAGTTGGCGAAAGCTTGCGCGCCGGCCGCTTCGCCCTGCAATGTATAAAAGAAATTGATAATCTGGCCGAGCGCGCTCCGAAAATGTTTAGGCGCGAAGCTCTGCACTTTCTCGTTCACGCCTCGGAAGCCGCGAATCAGTAAATCTTTCAGGTCCCAGCCGCAGCAATAGGGCGCCAACATACCGAGATCGTGGAGATGCAAATCGCCGTTCAAGTGCGCTTGGCGGACATTCTCCGGATACATCTTATTGAGCCAATAGCGGGCGGAGATGGAGGAGGCCAGATAATTATTCAAGCCCTGGACGGAAAAACTCATGTTGCTGTTCTCTTTCAGGCGCCAGTCGGCCCGGCCCAGATAATCTTCCATTAACTTCTCGTCGGAGGTCGCGGCACTGATGTCGCGCAATTGACGATGCTGTTCGCGATATAATATGTAGGCCTTAGCAATCTTTATCTCTTTATTCTCAATCAAGACTTCTTCCACGATGTCCTGCACTTCTTCCACGGCCGGGATGCTGTTCTTATGGAATTTCTTGTTCAGCTTCAAGACGACCTGGTCGCTCAATTTTTTCGCCAAATGGCGATCATCCTGACCAGCGGCCATGGACGCCTTATAGATGGCGGTGATGATCTTATCCTGATCAAAAGTCACGATATCGCCGGATCTTTTGATTAACTTACTGATGGTCTCTGACATATGGAGGATCGGCCGCCCGGGAAACGCCGGGACTGAAGCGATTAATTATTCTTCTCTTTAATAAGCTTGTTCAATTCCTTGCGGAATTCGTGGGCGTCCTTGAAGGACTCGTAAACCGAGGCGTAACGGATATAGGCGATCGGATCAACCTTCTTTAGATTTTTCATCACGGCTTGGCCGACTTGTCGAGAGGTGATTTCCGCCTTTTTCAGGCGCTGGAGGTCGCGTTCTATAGAATGGATTAATTTCTTAAAGCGATCATCGGTAATCGGTCGCTTTTCGCATGATCTCTTCAGGCCGTTCATCAGCTTATCGCGGTTATAGGCCTCGCGCCGGCCGTCACGCTTGACAATAATCAGGTCTAATAATTCTATTTCTTCGTAAGTAGAGAACCGAAAGCCGCATTTCAGGCATTCCCGGCGCCGTCTGATGGACAGACCGTCGGGCGCCACTCGGGAGTCAACGACTTTCGTGTCCGGATAATAGCAAATGGGGCATTTCATAGATTTTAGGGCTTTTCGGGGGTTTTAGCGCCGGCCCGTAAACCCCATATTTTGTGGCCTTTCAAAAAAGATACCACTAAATCTTGTATCTATATCTATTTTAGCAAATTTTTACCTAAGGGTCAATTATGCTAAGTTTAAAATAAATATAATTATTTTCTAAAGTTATCCACAGATTTTTAGAAATAAAAAAGAACCCCGTTATCACTGCGGGGCTCCTAATCAAATCCTTATAGGCGCTTTAGCTTTTTATTCAAAGACTTCGCGCATTAAGGTAAGTAGTTCGTCCAGGTTCTGGGGAGTGCCGGCGGGCGGGAACGTGTGTTTTGGGGCCTTATTCGTTCCCCAGGCGGCCAAAAATCCGGATGAATGAATGAACCAACCGGGCAGCTTGTCTTTTAAGAGGCGGAAGTCGGGCTCCACTTCCCCGGGAAAGCGGTGAACGCCAAGATTGTAGCCATCGCAATAGATAAGGCCGTTGGCGCCATACTCGTCCCTTAAAATGGTGTAAAGCTGATTCCGGCCCTGATCCTTAGGAACAATGGCGAAGGAGTAACCATCCACCTTTTCAAAGCGGATGCCCTGGGCGGCTTTCCTGGCGACTTGCTTTTGCTTGTAAATCAGGTTTAAACCCCTAATTACTCTGCCCATGGCGGCCACGATTGCCCGGTCAAGCTTATAGCTTCCATCGGCATTATACATGCCATTGTTTTTCAAATCGGCCCTGACGGCTTCCAGAATCTGGCTTAGGTTAAAGTTCGGCGAACTCCTACCTGTTTTATCCTGTTCATCAATCTCCTGGATGAGCGTCGGGTCGGACAGAATGGCCTCCGGCAAGGAGTTGACGGCGGCGTGAGTTTCGCCATTATGGCCGGCCTTCCCCTTTAAGCCCAGTCTGTGATCCAAAATTATGGGGTTCGACGGGATCTTTTCACCGCAACAGGGACATTTTTCCGGCAAAATCTTTAAGTCAGCCGGAATGAAATGAACCTCTTCGGGCCTGACTCCTAAAAGTGCTGCGCAAGCGCAAGCGTCCAAGTCAGGATTGCAGTGTAAGATAATGAATTTCGGTTTTTTTGTTGTCTGTTTCATCGGTTTAGGCCCTCCCGAGCCTGTTTTTTTATTTATGTTGTTATATTAAAGTTCTGACCTCATATAATAGCATATTAGATTAGAAATGTCAATACTTAGACAATCACAAAAAATCAGCCAATTCTAGCTGATTTTCTTAAAAATATCTCTTATTATAGCTCTTACATCATCTTCTTCCGAATGAAGGCCGGGACGCTCAGATCGTCATCGTCGTTCTTGTTGGACTTCTCCGCTTTCTTGTCCAGACTGGGCTTGATGGGAATGCTCCTGAAAATAGACGATTTGTTCTTATTCTTATCAACCGCCGCCGGCGCGATATCTTTTTCCGGCTCATTCTCCGCGATGAAGGAATTCGGGGTATAGGCCTTGGAGATTTCCGACTTCTGGCTCTTGCCGCGACCGTCAAAGCCGGTGGCCACGACGGTGATCTTGATCTGATCCTTCATCTTCTCATCTATGACCGCGCCGAAGATGATCTTGGCGTCGTCGTCGGCCGCCGAAGTGATGACTTTGGCCGCTTCGCTGACTTCGGTCATGGAGAGATCCGGACCGCCAGTGATGGTGAAGACGATGCCGCGAGCGCCATCAATGGACATATCCAATAGATTAGAATTGATGGCCGCCTTGGCCGCTTCAATCGCTTTATTTTCACCCGAAGCTGTGCCGATGCCCATCAAGGCCGAGCCGGCGTTGGCCATGACGGCTTTGACGTCGGCGAAATCGGCGTTAATGATGCCGGGGACGGTGATAATTTCGGCGATGCCCTGCACGCCTTGACGCAGCACGTCGTCGGCGATCTTGAAGGCGTCTAAAAGCGAAGTCTTCTTATCTATGACTTGTAATAATTTGTCGTTAGAAATGGTGATGATGGTATCTACCTTGTCGGCCAGCTCGGCTAGAGAGCGGTCGGCGATGCTTTTCCGCTGGCCGCCTTCAAACATGAACGGTTTCGTAACGACCGCCACGGTAAGCGCGCCCAGTTCCCTGGCAATCTGGGCCACGATCGGCGAAGCGCCCGACCCAGTGCCGCCGCCCAGGCCGCAAGTGACGAAGACCATGTCGCAGCCTTTCAAAGATTCTCTGATCTCGGTCTGCGATTCCTCGGCGGCGCTCTTGCCGATCTCCGGATTCATGCCCGCGCCCAAACCCTTGGTCACGGTCTTACCGATATGGAGCTTTTCCGTCGCCTTATTGAAATGCAAAGCTTGGACATCGGTATTGATGGCCACAAAACCCACGCCTCTGATGCCGTTATCCACCATGCGGTTGACGGCACTCCCGCCGCCGCCGCCGACGCCGACCACTTTTATCTTGGCAAAGGTTTCTATTTCCGGTTTTACTTCCGCCATATGATTACGATTATATATTTATAGGTGGCGGCCTCTTCCGGCCGCGCCTCTCTACTTCGGCATGATCTTCTGCCATAAGCCCTTGGCCTTATCCGCGATGGATCCGAAGCCCTTGGGCATCTTGAAGTTACTGGACGTCTCCTGGTCGCTGTGCCCGCCCCAAATCACCAGGCCGAGAGCGGTCAGGAATTCCGGATTCTTTACCTTATCTATGACCACGCTGATATTTTTCGCCTGGCCGACGGCCGCGGGCAAACGCAATTTTTTCTTGGCCGCCTCCACTAATCCGTCCAGCTCGGCCCCGCCGCCGACGAAAATCACGCCCGCCGGCAGCATGCCGGAACGGTCGATCCGCTTGAATTCATTGTCCACTTTTTCAAAGATTTCTTCCACGCGAGCGCCGATTATTTCCGAGACATACTTGCGGGAAACTAAGCTGATGTCATCGTTGACCTCCTCTTCTTTCACCAGTTCCGAAACGTCAATCTCGTCTTTCTTGGAAAAGTCTTCGGGCAGGGCGCTGCCATATTCCTGTTTGATCCTTTCCGCCAGATTTATCGGGCAGCGCAGACCGATGGCGATATCGGCGGTGATGTGCTCGGCGCCGATGGGCAGGATGGCCGTATGGATCAGATTTCTTTCTTCATAAACGGCTAACGAGGTCGTGGATGAACCGAGATTTATCAAAGCGACGCCCAACTCTTTCTGCTTCGTGCTAAGAACCGCTTCGGCGGCGGCCAAGGGCGCTAAAACCAGATCTTCAATTTCCAAACCGGTGCGATATATGGCCTTAGTCAGATTCCTGATCTGCGTGCTCAGTCCCTGGACGATCAAAGTCTCCACTTCCAGCCGGATGCCGTTCATGCCGATCGGATCTTTGACGTCCGCTTGATTGTCCACGCTGAACTTAACCGGCAAAACATGCAAGATTTCATAATTGACCGGCACGGCTAAGGCGCGGGCGGCTTCAATCGCCCGGCTGACATCATTTTCGTTTATTTCTCCGTCGCTCCGGCCGACCGCGACCACGCCCCGCGAACGCTCGCATTTGATGTGCGGATCGTTGATGCTCACCCAGACCCGAGAGATTGGTACGCCAACCAGACGCTCGGCCTTTTCCAGGCAGGCGGAAATAGAAGAAGTCGTTTCTTCAATACTGTTCACCACCCCGCGGCTGACGCCGGCCGTCGGGGCGGAGACGGCGCCGATGATCTGCAGTTCTTCGCCGGCCGGACCCGGGATCTTTTGGCCGATTACCAGCCGAATATCGGTGGAACCGATATCTAGACCGTCGATAATATTATCCTTCATAAGATTAAAAAGATTTTAGCCGAAAAATAAAAATATGACAATGTTTTTTTATTAACATCCTGCTCTCATTATACAAAATTTATGAAAATTTAACAATTATTTAACAAGCTATGGCTAAATACGGCTGAGCTCAGAAAGTTCTGAAAATATGGCGGATTATGACTTCGCCCCAAATTAGCGTAATAATCGCGCCAAAAGCTAAAAAGGGGCCGAGGGCGATTTTTTCCTTCCAGCCCTTCCGGCCTGAAGCCATGAGAATCAGGCTGGCCAGCGTGCCCGCGCCATAAGACACGACCAATAAGATCAGCAGGAGGAGGCCGGACGGAAAAGTCAGGCCGAACATCAGTCCGAGCCAGATATCGCCTTCGCCAACGCCGCGCCGGCGCGTCAAGACGTATTGGACCAGAAAAAAAGCCGCGCCGACCGCTCCGAAAAGAAGCAGTGTCAAGAGCGGCACGCCCAGAAGAAGATTAAGGATGAAGATCGCCGCGGTCATCGGCCAGATGAAAAGCATCGGCACTATCTGCCAAGTGGCGTCATAAACGAAAATCACGATCAGGGCGGCGACAATCAGCCAATCGCGCGTCAAGAGTAGAGCGAAGTCCGGACTGGCGGCGTCTTTCAGAAAAGTCAGGAGAAATAAGACGGCGGCCGCCAGTTCCACGAGCGGATAACGCCAGGCGATCGACTTATGGCAATGCCGGCAGCGGCCGCCCAGTGCGACAAAACTCAAGAGCGGGATATTATCGTACCAAGCGATGGTCTTCCGGCATTTCGGACAATAGGAACGTCCGGTCAGACTTTCATCTTTGTACAAGCGCCAAATCAAACAATTCAAAAAACTGCCGATGATGAGACCGATCAAAATTACGAACAAGCTGGACATAAATTATTGGCTTAATTCTAATTTTAATTGAAGCAGCTCCGGAGCGTTGGCGGATAATCTCAGGGCGGCGTTCAGATTATTTCTGGCGGCGTTTTTATCGCCGGCCTCACGATAGAGCAGCGCCAAAATATAGGGCCAATGATAATCGCCGGGGTGGCGCGTCCAACCTTCGGTATTATATCTTATGGCCGACGGCAGATCGCCGCGCAGATAATAAGCATCGGCGATCCTTTTGAACAGCGTAAAATCGGCCGGGTTAAAACGGTAAGCGGCTTGATAATGCTGGGCGGCCGCCGGATAATCTTTGTCGGCTAGGTAAACATCGCCCAGGCCGCGCTCGATCAGATATTTATAAAACTGCCTCACCTTCAAATGGTCGGCGTTCATGGCCGGATCATTCTCATCAGGCAAATCGTCCGTGGCGGCTTGATACGCTTGGATCGCCGCTTGGGCATCGCCGGTTTTTAGGTAAAGCGGCGCCAGATATAAATAAGCTATCGGCCAATGAGGATTGAGGGCGACCAGCGAATTGAGATTCTTGAAGGCGACCGGATAATCGCCTAGGGCGCCGGCGATCTTGGCTTTGACCAAAAGATTGCTACTGCCCCGATCCGCCAAAGACGCCGCCACCGCGACTAGCTTATTGCGACTGAATACTTGAACCGACTTATCTGGCGGGGTCGGATACAAGTCGCTCAATCTGTCTCCCCAGAAAAGATCATAATGTTCCCGGCTCGTCGGATTGGGGCGGACGGAATTAACGTCGTCGCCCAAGATGAAGGCGGTGAAATATTTTCCTTCGGCCAAGACATAATATAGCTTGCTGAAATAATAATCGGCGATCAGGTCGCGGCCGGCCGTTAAGATCATGAAACCGCTGAGGACGAAGACACCCACGGTGACGGCGATCTTTACGCTGAAATCAAGGCGGTGCGGATGGTTGGTAGAAACTGACGGCGAAGCGGCGATAAACGGCGAATTAGTAAAATTTAATACGGAAAAAAGTGCCAAAAATAGCCAAAAATATACTTCGCCGCCCACGAAAGCAAAACTGAATAAGAGAGAAACCAAGTAGGCGCCGCCGCCTAAAATCAAGGCTAAATTCAAGGGTCGGGCATCAGCTTGACGCCAATTTTCTTTGGCCAGACGGAAAAATAAATAATAAACTGAAGCGAAGAGTATCAAGCCGACCAGGCCGGCGGAAATAAGAATGTCCAAGATCAGATCATGCGCCCGGTCGGTCAAAGCGCCCACGCCGCCGGACGCGCCCCAGCCCTTCTCATAATAAGGGAAGAAGACGGCTGTACCATTTTCCAAACCGTAGCCGACGAGCGGCCTTTTCTGCCAAGCGTCAAAAGCGGCCCGATAGAAATTCAGACGGGCACTAACGCTACCGCCCTGATAATCAACCAGCGTCCCTAAGCGATTAGGCAGAAATTCATTCAGACAGACGCCGCCGACCAAGATGACGGCTGACAGGATCAGAGCGACGCTGATCTTCCGCGCTCGGCTCAGCTGGGCTCCAAAAAATAAATAAGCCAGATAGACCAGGGCCATCAGTATCAAAGCGACGAAGGCGCCCCGGCTGGAAGTGAAGAATAGGGCGACAATCTGCGCCAGGCCGGCCAGCAAATAAAAAAACTTGACGAGAAAGCGCCGACTTCTATGAACCAGATAAAAACTTAAAGGAATGATCAGGAGCAGCCAAGAAGCGAGAAAGTTCGGCTGGCCGAAAGTGGCGAAAGCGCGATGAGATATGAGAGGCGGCTCGGGCCAAGTCAGGAAATCTATGCCTAGGATCTGCAAGATGCCATATAAGCTGGCGATGAGTCCCGACCAGACCGCGACTTTAATAATCCGCTCAATATTCTTACGAACCAGATATTTAAGGTCGGAAGGCTCGGCGGACGCGGCCTGGCGCCGATGATTATCCACGCTCAGCACATTGAAAGAAACCAAGCTGAACCACAGCCAATAAAAGGCCAGGCTTAGCCAGCCCTGCTGGCGATCATAGGAGCCGAAAAAACTCTGGACCGGATTGACGGAAAAAAGCAGGGTCAAAGCCAGGCCGACGATAAAAATCGCCGGGATTAGCCAATATTTTCTCAGCGTCTGCCAAGCCGTCCGCCGCGTCAAGCCGGCGAAAGGCAGAAACGGCCAACAAAAAATGATCTTGAGCGCCGTGAAAAACAATAAGAGTGCCGTCAGGATCTTGAAGAGGATGATCTTATTGAGTTCAAAGACATTATAGGTCGGGAAAAAGGCGGCAAAAAAAAGCGGGATTAAAAAAATCACGGCTAAATACGTGAACTCGATCAATAGATCCAAGACCTCGCGGCCGGACCAAGCGCCGCTTTTTTTACTGAGACTGGCCATGCTTACATTATACCAAACAAAAAAGGGACTGGAAACAGCCCCTTTTTATTTAATCTGAGCGATTATTTTGCCTTACGCATCAGCCGATCCCAAACTACCAGAGCCGGGCTGGCGATAAAGATGGAACTGTAGGTGCCGATGAAGATGCCGACGATGAGTGCCAGGGCGAAATCCTTGATTGTCGTTCCGCCGAAAGCCAAAACGGCTAAGAGCGCTAAGATAGCCGAAAAAGACGTATTGATGGAGCGGGCTAAGGTCTGATTGACGCTGCGGTTGACCGTGTTTTCAAAATCCTCGTTGCTCTTGGGAAGATTTTCACGGATACGGTCAAAGACGATGATCGTGTCGCTGACGCTATAACCTAAGACCGTCAGGATAGCGGCGATAAACGGCGTATTGATTTCCACGCCCCAAAAATGTCCGAGGACGGAAAAGACGCCGAGCGTGAATAAGATGTCGTGGATCAAGGCGATGATCGCGGCCACGCCGAATTTCCAGGAAGCGACCGGCTTGGAGACCTTGCGGAAGGCGAGGGAGATATAGATGATGATCATGACGAAGACGATCGCCGTGGCGTTGAAGGATTTGCTTTTCAGCTCCTGACCGATGGTCGGGCCGACCGAATCGAATTGTAATTCCTTGAATGACGCGCCCTGATGGCTGGCGGCGAGCGCCGTCAATTGCTTGACCGCCGCCTGATGGGCCGTCTCGGTGTTTTCCTGGAAACGCAAGATGACGGAACTAGCCGCCGGTTGGATAGTCAGATTATGCAGGCCGACGCTTTTCAGACTATCGGAAATTTCCGTGGCCGAGGGCTGATAATTATTGAACTGGACTTCCCAGAGACTGCCGCCGGTAAAGTCAATGCCGAATTTTAATCCCCAAAAGATCAGGGCGAGCACCGCGGCCGCGACGGCCAGCGTGGATAGGGACAGGAAGATGCGGCGTTTTTGGATAATTTTATAAATCATATTTTTGTAGGTCAGATTTATTGTTTAATCTCTTCCGCCTCCGCTTTGGCCCGCCGGACGCCCAAGAGCCAAGGGCGTTTCTCCAGCCAGTCACCGAGAATGACCACGAATAAAGTATGGGTGATGACGATAGCCGAGAAAAGCGAAACGGCGATACCGATGAAGAGCGTCGTGCCGAAACCCTTGACCGTGGAAGTGCCGAAGAAGATCAAGATCAGACAGGTGATGATCGTGGAGACGTTCCCGTCGCGGATAGACGGCCAAGCGCGCTTGAAGCCGGCGTCCACTGCTTGGCTGACGCTCTTGCCTGCCTTCAGTTCCTCGCGCGTCCGGGCGAAGATCAGGATGTTGGCGTCCACGGCCATGCCGATGGAGAGGATGAAACCGGTGATGCCGGATAAGGATAGGGTGACTGATTTCAGGGCATAAACGAAAAGCAGGACGCCGATGACGATGAACAAGCCGGCTAAGGTGCCGTTGAATATCTTGAGTTCGTTAAAGGTATAGAATATCAGCCCGACCATGACGACAATCAGGATCAAAGCCAGCCAGATGGGCAGAGCTTTAAAGATCGCCAGGACCGTCAAGCCGTAAACCAAGAGCGATAAAACCGATAGTAAGCCGGGCAGGCGATAATATAAGATCATGAACAAAGAGACGAGCAGCAAGCCGATCAGTCCGGCCTGCAAGCTATTGTCTATGGACTTGGCGCCCAAGCTGGCTTCCACGGTCGTCTGGGAAATCAAAGTGACCGGCACGGGCAAGGCGCCGGAATTAAGGCGGGTGACCAAGGTCTTGGCTTCAGTCACGCTGAATTGGCCGGTGATGACGGCGCGGCCGCCGGTGATTTTTTCATTGACCGTCGGCGCGGAAATCAGATAGCCGTCCAAAAAGATGGCCACCGGCCGGCCGACATTCCGACTGGTGATATCTTCAAATAATTTAGCGCCCTCGGCATTGAATTCCAGAGCGACCTCCGGCGTGCCGTCGTTCTGGTTGAATTCTAAAATAGCGCGTTTGAGATATTTGCCGGTGAGTTCCGTGTTCCGCCAATTCTTAGCGGCGTTTAAATCTACGGTGGCCGTAGCAACAGCGGGCGTGGAAGAAGATGAGGAAGCGGTGGAAGAAGAAACGGCCGTTATGGTCACCGGCGAGGAGGAGGCGACTATGGTCGTCGCCTGAGCGGCGGCATCGGGGTTCTCTTCCTTGAATTCCAAAATTGGAGTTTCGCCGATCATCTGGATGGCCGCGGCCACGTCTTTGACGCCGGCTAACTCCGCGATGATCTGGTAGTTGCCGCCGCTATGATTGACCTGCACGACCGGTTCGGAAACGCCGAAAGCGTTCACGCGGCGTTCAATCACGTCGCGGGCCGCGTCCAAGGCGCTATTCCTGTCGGTCATCGGGATATTATCCACATTGGCCTGGTAAACCAGGTGCGTGCCGCCTTGCAAGTCCAAACCCAAACTGAAAGGGATATCGTTCACTTTCGGCAGAACGATGATATGGTTGGTTTTGGCGGCCAAATTCTCTTCTAATTTATTGTAAAAATTGCCGCCCACGGTCAGGTCGACGACCAGCGCGAAAACGATGATCAGGCCCAGGATCCACCAGGCCTTGCCCCGCTGGGACAGTTTGGAAAATTTTTGCATTAAGGTCATAAGGTTGTAGAAAAATAAGACCGGCCGAGCGCCGGCAAAACGATTATTTTAAGTTGTTTCAAACTGGTTTTATCTTAGGATAAATCAAAAGAAAAATCAAGGGAATAAAGCAAACCACGGTCTTTACAAAATCTCTGATTTTCCTTATAATTACCTTAGTCTAATTCAATAAACAGCGTTTAGGATCAGCCCGAAACGCCGCTAAACATATGCCATTAATCCCTACCGTGATTGAAAAAGAAGGCCAGATTGAACGGGCCTACGACATCTACTCCCGCCTCTTGAAGGACCGGATCATCTTCTTGGGCGAGCCGATTGACGACCACGTCGCCAATATCGTCATCGCCCAATTCCTGTTTCTGGACGCGGAGAATAAAGATAAGGACATCAAATTCTACATCAATTCCCCGGGCGGTTCGGTTTCGGCCGGCCTGGCGATTTACGATACCATGCAATACATCAAGTCCGACGTGACCACGATCTGCGTGGGCATGGCCGCTTCTATGGCTTCGGTCCTCTTAGCGGCGGGGAAACCGGGCAAACGTTTCGCCCTGCCCAACAGCGAAATCATGATCCATCAGATTATGGGCGGCGCCGAAGGCCAGGCCTCGGACATCAAGATTCGCGCCGAGCATATCTTGAAGATCAAGGATAAGATGAATAAGATCCTGGCGGCGCATACCGGCAAACCGGTGGCGATCGTGGAGAAAGACAGCGACCGCGATTATTTCATGAGCGCCGAGGAGGCCAAGGATTACGGGATCATAGATAAGATCATTAAGAAGCAGAGCTAACCAAATAGCGCGCGCAAAAAAATCGGGTCAGACCCGGTTTTTTGATAAAAATTTCCGCGCTAAATTATTTCAACGTCAGCGAATTGATAATCATCTGGAAAACATTCGGATAAGCGACGCGGCTGTCTACGGCCGGAATATAGGAAACGACGTAAATGTTTTGATTTTTCTTGTCAGTCAGATAGAAATTAAAGCCGTCGCTCGCCATGACGCCGTCCCAGCCGTTACCGCTCTTGATCTTATCGTAAGTGACCGTGTCATCCGGGAAAGAAGCGCTGTACCAGCTAAGAATACTCTGCTTATCGGTATTGTCCTGCACGGAAATCTGAATCAAAGAATTGTCCGGCGCGTTAAAATCTATGGTCGCACCGTTATCCAAAGAATTTATAGCCCAATCTTTCGGATAAAGAGCCTGATAATTGAAAGCTGTATTACTATACTGGCTGAGCTTTTGATCGGCGGACAATTTTCCCGATCCGGTCGGATCATAACCGTTAGTTATTTCACTCAAATCGGTGTAGCCGTCATTATCCGTATCGGCCCGGTTGGGGCTGGTACCGAAAACCGCCTCTTCCTCGTCGTTCAGGCCGTCGCTATCGCTGTCTACGAGAGGCGTCGTCGTCGTGGCGTTAAGGCCCAGGTCGCTGCTTGTCGCCCCGCTCGCCGTCGCGTTCGTCGTCGTGTCGGTCGCACCGATAACGCCGGGCGAAACCGTAGCCATGGCCGCCGCCGTGGTGGCGAGCGGCGTCTGACCGGAATTAGCCGCGCGGGCGGCTGACGAGGTCGCGCTGGAAGTCGCGGCCGGTTGGCTGGTGGCGGCTTGATTATTGGCCGCTACGGTCGGCGCTTGGTTTTTCGCCACCGGCTTGATTATAAAGATATAACTCAAGTAAACCACCAGACTGATAAAAATCACCCCGCCGACCATGATCGCGACGCCGACGGTCTTGAAGTTATTTCGGCCGCCCAAAGACACGCCGGCTGCTTGTCCTAGGGCGGGATTATAAGTCTTGGTGGAACGGCGGACAGATTTTTTTTCGTCTAGCCGAGCGGCGGGCGGCATATTATGGATGATCAAATCATCTTGCGCCGCCTTGTTCAATACCGCGCCCGCCTGATTGCCGTCCGATTTTTTTTTCTTGGCGCCGAACATATTAACTGAAAAGAAAATAGGCCGCTAAGACGATCAGGCCTAAGATTAAGATACCTAAAAGCAGCCATTTTTGCCAATGGCCGCCGTCAGTCTGGGGCATGGTATGCAAATTTAAAGAGAGACGCGGCCAAGATTTCGCAACCCGGGCCGCGGTCGGACGGGGACGCAGCTTGTTATCCGTAGTTTCCATCATAAAGGTCCTTACTTCACCGGGGCGAGCCCGGGCAACTTTCCCGGACCGTTGGGATTATAGCCGCTCTTCACTTCTTGGCCGTCCGAATAACCGTCGCCGTCCGTATCGGAAATAAGCGGATTAGTGTGATAAATTTTTACTTCTTCATAATCGGTCAAACCGTCGCTGTCGGTATCGGCTTTAAGCGGGTTAGTGCCTAAGCTGGCTTCCTCCTGGTCGGTCAGACCGTCGCTGTCGGAGTCTAAAGTTGACGAGGCGGTCGTCGTGGCAATCACCTCGGTGCCCGTCGCTATCTCGCTTGAAGTTCCTAAACCGGTTGAACTAGCGGTTGTCGCCGCGTTCAGATTATCAAGCGAGCTGCCGGAGGTTGTCACTGAAGATGTTGAGACGGTATTTAGAACCACGGTTGATTGAGTGGCGGGAGAGTTGACAATCGGCGTCACGGCCGTAGCTGGGGCTTGGCTTTTATTGGCTAAAAATCGCGAATAAACTAGATAACCGATCAAGGCCACAATGACCACCACTAAAGAAATAATGGCTATCCTGAACCAGCCGCCATTTGGTTTCTTTTTGGTTTCCGGTTCCGAAGCGTCTTCTTCGGCGGTCAAGCCGACGCGCCGGGCGTCAACTTCCGCGCCGATGGCGCTCGGTCCGCCCGCTGGCGCCTTATCCGTTTCCGCGAAGATATCATCAACAGCGGGATGCTCCGGCGCGGGAGAGTTATTGTCAAACATAAATTTTTATAAACTTTATTATCTAAAATAATTATAACCGATAACCGATTTTCTGGCCAGAGAGGCGGTTTTTTAACGCTTGACCGCGCGCGGGCTGATCGGGCCGACTCTAGCCGGATCAACGATATCTTTATCGCTTCTGATGACTTTATAGATCATCACTTCGCCGGCCGGGCCGCGTTCTAGTGCCTGGACTTTCGTGCCGCTCGGCAGACCGAGGCCGGTCACTTCCGCGTCATTCAAAAATTTCGGCGTAAGGGTGGCGCCGGTGGAAACGGTCGGCTCGGCGGCCGGACGCTTAGAAAGATAGCTGACGCCGACGATCACTAAAACGACGACTAAAACAAGCGCGGCAATTAAGATTATAATCGTTTTCTTTTTCATAAAGGTTTAATTATTTCTCGACAAGCGCCCGTATGTCTGGTAAACGAGTCCCGAGGGGTAATTTGTCTGGGGAACGTAGCAAGTATCCTTGCCGTTCGGATTCCTTTGTAAGCAAGCGCCATCGCAACAATACTGATTGGAGTTGCAGCAAGTGTTGCCGCAGGGAGTTTTCTGATGATTGGGGTCGTTGACGCAGGAACCGTTGCAACAAGTTTCGCTGCTATCGCAGCAATTGCGGCCGCCGCACCTCGACATATTGACCGACGACCAGGCAATACCGCAGACGCAACTATTACCCATGAAAGTGCAACAAAGCTGGTCTTTACAGATTTGATTGGCGGCGCAAGCGCAAGTGCCGCCGCAACCGTCCGAACCGCAAAGGCCGGTCTGACAATTTGGCGTGCAATTGGCGACGCAATGGTTATTCTGGCAAGTCTGGTTGGGCGAGCAAGTGCAATCCGCCGGACAGGTGCCGCAGTCCTCGCCGTTAATCGGCTCGCAGACGTTGTCATAGTCGCATATCCGCTGGCCGGCGGAACATTGACCGGTCACGCTATCGCAAGTTTGCCCGGTCGGGCAAGCGCCGCAAGTACCGCCGCAACCGTCATCGCCGCAGACTTTGCCGTTGCAATCGGATGTGCAGGTGGCCGAACAATCGTTCGGACAGTTAGCGGGCGTTTCCAGCAGGGTGGGAACGCCGCCCACTAAAATCTTATTTTCGCAATAGGTATCGCCGCAAAAACCGCCGCCATTCAGAGGTGATTTAAAGACGCAGTAATTATTGCTCAAGATCGGATTAGGGGTCGTCGTGCCGGCTTCGGTCTGGCAGCCGTATTGCAAAGCGGGGTTGGAAGCGGCCACATCCAGGGTCACCCCGGCTTGGCCGTCGCAGTCCTCCCAGCCGTCGTTATAAATACCGCCTCGACCCTCTAGATTGGGCGTCTGTTTCTGGCCGTCGCCGCAATAGTTATTGACGCGAAGCACGAAGGCGCGCGTAGATGAAGCGCCGTATTCGTTGGTGGCTTTAAGACTGATGTTAGTGCCGGAAGAAGTGGCGGTCGGCTGGCCTTTTAAATAAACGGATAGGCCGGATATCCCGGCGGGCGGGAGGCCGGTGGCCCCGAAAACCGGCGAAGCGGCGGTCAAAAATTGCCAAGTAGCTCGCGCCCAATCATTTACTCCTTTCCACCAAGAAACGCCGGGGCGATTATAACTAACGATGGTGCTCGTGGTGATCAGCAACAAGCCGGCCGGCAAGGCGCCGCCGCTCGTATAACTCAAGGTATGATTGCCCTGGGTCGTGAAACCGATAAAACAATTATAGTTTCCATTGAGGCGCGCGTTGGTCGGACAATTGAAATCCAAAAGCGGATCGATGACGCCCACGTGGATAGTGAAATTCTTGGTGGCCGTGACATTGAATCTGTCCGTAACCGTGATCCGATAGCTGAAATCCGTGTCTTGATAAAATTTATGCGAGGTAGGAATCAACCCGCTATAATCCACCCGATACTTGTTGATTCCGGCGCTGGAAAAAGTTTCGTTCATGCCGACCAGATTCAAGACGTCAAACGGACCGGCCGTTAGAGTGACATTATAAGACGAAGCCGCGTTCGTGATGTTGGCTCCGGAAAAAATGAAATGGTAAGCCAGGGGGGTGACCTGGTCTAATTCGTAATAACCGTCCTCGGCGGAAATGACTGGCGCCGGGCCGCTCACGACGAGCGGCGTCACCGTGCTGAGCGTCCCGCCCTGGCCGTCAGTCACGATCAAAGTGGCGTTATAAGTGCCGGGCGCACCCGCATTCTGGGCATAGATTTTCTTCTGGCTGGGGTTATTGGTGCCCACCAAGATTGGCGGCTGATTATTGTTATTATTGTTCTTCCAGCCGCTCCAATTCGTGCTGGCGGTACTGAATGTCCAAGTCAAAGGATTGTTTTCCCTGTCTAGGACCTTAACGAAACCGCTGAATTCCTGGCCGGCGATACCGTTCAAATTCTTATCCACCAGATAGGGCGGGGTATTGGTCGCTTGGCCACCGGATAAGATGCCGGTCGCCGTAACGCAGGCCGAAGAGGCCGGATCGTTGGGGGAAAAATGATAGCCCAATTCCCGGCTTTCCAGAACGGCGCAGAGACTATAATTAGAGCCGTTAGCGTCAGTCTTATAAACAAATCCATAGCTACTCGCCGGCAACATCAGATAAGTCGGCGTCGGATCGTAAACGAATTTTTTGGTCTCCGCCTTCCAACAGGTTTTATTGTCGTAGCCCGGGCAGGCGCCGAGCCGGTTGATCGGATCCAGGAAGCCGGCGCTGGGCGGCAAGGCGGATAAAAAGGTTTCCGTCCAGCTCGGCCAGACGGAAACGCTGTGGCCGATGAGATAAGTGCCGGCGTTCAAGGTCGGATAATGATTTTGGGCGCTCTTATAACTGAACAGGGCTTCTTTTAATTCCTCCAGCTGGCCGACGCGCTTGATATCGCGCGTGATTTTCGCCTTGACGCTGTCGCAGAAAAAATTAACCGGGCAATCCGTGTCCGTCAGGCAATTCTTGGGCGCGAGCAGCTGGCAGGAGCTGGAGGCGGTCGTCGCCGTCGCGCAGACTTGTCCGCTCTGACAATCAGCTTTGGTCAGACAGCTCAGGGACGAGATGGCGCAACTCGGCAGAGGCGAACTGCTCTCCGTCAGATTGCCGTTGAATTTCCAGTGGGCGATGATCTGCCCCAAGATATCCACGGTCTGGGCGGCCGAATTCTGGTTATAAGAAATCAGATAGATATTGGTATAGATCGTTTTATTGCCCGGATCGATATTGGCGGCGTTGACGTAAACCGTGCGGCCGTCGCGGATCGCTTCATAGCCGTCGACCGTGAGCGCCTGCGGCGAACCGGCGAAGCCCTGGCTGGCATACCAGCGATTCAAGCTATAATGATTGGGGTTGGGAACGATGCGGACGCCGATCGCGTCGGGACTGGCGTTATTTATCTGGCTAGTGGAAGTTGACCCGTTGCCGTTAAGGTTGCCGGTGGTGGTATCGGTCTGCGCTTGAGAAAATTTAAGAGAGAATAAAAAAGCCAGGACGGCCAGAAGCGCGATAAAAGAAATAAGTTTAATCTTTTTTCCTTTCATATATATAAACTTAGGATCAAGCCATTTAAGGAAGCGTGACGATAATTTCCCCGGATTTGGCGCTCTCATTATTGTAGGCATCTAAGGCCGACAAGGCGAAATAATTGTCGCCGGATTTGAACTGGCTGGTGTTGAAAGTCAGACTGGAGGCGCCGCTGGCCGAGTCAAACGACTCCCCGTATTGGCCGGGGTTGAGACCGCGGTACAAGCGATAGAATTTGGTATCGTCGGTATTCTTGGTCCAAGTGAATTTGAGCGTCGTTGTCCCGGTTAAAGTATAAGCGAGGCCGGACGGCACGGCGGGCGGCGTTTGATCGGTCGGCGTCACCGTTTTCTGATCGGATAATTCGCTTTCCGTCTGGTTGACGGAGATGACTGAAACCTTGAAGATATAGCCGATATTGTTGGTCAAACCGCTAACCGCCTGGCTGCAGTTATACAGGCCATTCGCCAAGGAACAATTCGTCAGGGGCGCGGGCTGGTTCAAGAGAGAACCGCCGCTCGCTTTCAAATAATAGATCTTATAGCTCCCCACCTGGCTGGCACTGGAACTCCAGTTGATCTGCGCCGCGCCGCCGGTTTCCAGATCCAGGGCGCTAGTGATCTGTCCGGGGGGCAAAATCGCTTCTCGGAAGAAGTAAGATTCCTTCAAGACATTCCAAATGCAGACTCCGTCAGGACTGCCGTCGCCGTTCTGGTCCAAGCCGCAAGCGGTGTTCAGGCCGGTACAAGGCGTCCGGTCCGAACTGCAGACCAGATCGCTGCCCTGCCCGCGCGTGACGGCATTACTGATGATCGCCGGCAGATCACTTAGGGTGTTGCCCGCGCCGCTATCGCGGCAATAATAGAATTTGTAATTATAATTATTGCAATTGCCGGATGAAGGCAGACAATTGGCGGACGTATCGTTCCAGGGCGCCCATTGGCCGTTCGCCGCGACCGGCGGCCAGGGATTATTGCAAACGAAGACATAAAGGTCGCTCGCTTTCTCGCTCTGGTCACCACCGGAAAAGACATTGCAGCAATTATTGGAACAATTGTCGCCCAGGCAAGCGCAGCTGGGGCTATTGTCGCAGCCGCTCAGAAAGCGCGTCATATCCACCTTGGCGTTAAGCCGGGTGGCGCTATCGGTGACGCCGGCTTGAGCGGCCACGAAAGCTTTATTATACGGGAGGCCGGCCACCGAAATGATCTGAGCCACGCCCGTATCCGTAATCTGAAAATTCCAATCCCAATAATAACCGGTGATGGGTTGGAGCAATTGGTTATCGGCGCTATAGGCATTCCCAGAAAAGACCTTGTCCTTGTCCGCTTTGGTGTCAAAGGTGGAATTATCGGGGTTAACGTCATTTTCATCCAAGTCATTGACAGTGCTTTTGAACAGATAAGAGCTCGGATTGGTATTGACGTGGTCCACGGCGCAGATGCCGGAAGTCGGACCGCTGTCGGGCAAAGTCGTAAATTTGAAAATCTGGGAATTCTTATAGGCGTGGCCGTTAAAACTGATCAGTTCGCCGGCGACGTAAGCGCCGCTCGAGGGATCAAAATAACCCAAGCCGTTGAAGCCGATCTCACCCAGGTTCAAAACCCCGCTCTGGCTGTTCAGATTCTCGTCGCCCTTGACGATGAAATAATAATTGGCGGCCGCGTCCAAGATCTTTTTCGGGGCGAAACCCAGCGAGCCGGTCTGGCCGCTGATTTCTCCCGAAACCATCCCGGGCACGGAACAATAAAGTTTACTCGGGTTGGGCGTGTCGGCCAAAGCGCGGCCGGAGAGCCGGGCGAATAACTTCTGGAGCGATGAACTCAGCTCATCATATAAACGGCTGACAAGATTTTCCTTTTTATGATTCAAGATATCGGCCAAGGAATTGCCGCTCGCCGTTAGGTACGTGCCGGCCGGACAAACGCCATTTCCATATTCTTTCTCTTCCAGAAGCAGGGCGTTATTGGGCAAGGAGGCGATATCCAGGGGCTGGTTGAAATTAACTTTCACGACGGCATTGCGGCAAACCCGCGTCGCCAGATGCGGCGGCACGGTGGAAGTGATCTGCGGCCGCGCTTGGCAACAGGTATCTGAACCGCAGCCAATGGTCGCCGGCGAACCGCATTCGCTGTCCGAACTGCAACCGCAACAGAGGCCGCGGCTCGCGCCCGTACAACTGCCCTTATCGGCCAAACATTTCAAATTCGGATTGAGGGCCGTGCAGGCATCGCTAGCCGCGCCCGGCTGGCAGCAACAAGTACCGCAATCGGGCTGGGTTAGACCCAAGGAACCGTTGGCTAGCAGACAGCTGAAGCCGGGAAAATTACAAATCTGGCTCTCACAAGTGGAAGTCGCGACGCCGGCGCAAGACAAGCCCGGGCCTTGCGGCGGATGAGCGCAGTAATAATCGCAAGTGGAGATATTGGGATATAAGGCGTCTTTGAAGGGCGTAGAGGAGGCGCAAAGCGTGGGGTCGCCGGGCGGCGTGGAGGAGGCGTTCTGGCAATTATAATAAGCACAATAGCCGCTTTCGCCACCGGTCGGGATGCGATCGCCCAAGCGGCACTTGGCGCTGGTCGTCTCTTTGGCGTCAAAACAGCAACGGCCGCTCTTAGCCAGACAGGCGCCCATATCGGTTATGCCGGCACAAGGATCAGCATTCGGACAATCGGTGATACAAGTTGAAGTGCTATTATATTCGCCCAGCTTGACCGGCGTCGTGGAAGCGCACTGGGTCGGATCGGCCACGGAACAATTATAATAACCGCAGTAACCGAATTCCGGGCTGCTCGTGTTGTTAGTGATTTCCTGGCCGCTCCCGCCGCGACAAGCATCGTCAGCCGGATCCGGCGTTTTTTGGGCGTCCAGACAACAGACGCTGGAATGGTCATTGCAATCCTGCTTATTCAAGCCGCTGCAATCGGAACAGACGCCATTGGGAAATTCCGGATTGTTGATATCGCAGAACTGCCCGCTATGACCCGAACAATTGCAGGCCGCGTCTCTTTCTTCCGGCGTATTGCCGGCTAATTTGCAGCCGCCGCAACGCCCGAATTGGACATTAGCAGTCTTGCCCGTATCTTGCCCGCAAGTGCCTTCGCATTTTAAGGGCGCGCAGCAATCGCGCGCATCCTGCCCGATCTGGCAGCAGCAATCGCAGCTCGGCTGTTTGGTGATGAAACATTTATCCACCCCCGGGCTAGCCGGATCGCTTTCGCAAGTTGCGCCCGCCGGGCAGATCTTCGCCGAGACACAGCGGCCCGTATCGTTAACCGAGGCGCAGGTCAGGGGCGAAGCGCATAAAGAACAATCACCGTCCACGCAGCGATTGCCAGCGTTTTTCTGCCAGCCCTCCGGACAGCGCCCAGCCAAAGTTATTTCCCATTTCCCGTCGGCGTTACAGGTTTTCGTAGTCGTAGCGGTAACGTTATGGCCGCCGGCGTTATAAGTATAAGTAAATTCTTGAGCTAAATCGCAAGTCGCGTTCGCGCCGTTCTTGACGCATTGATCCAGAGCGGAATTATAGGTGCAGTTATCGGGCGCGAATGACTGACAGCCGGGGACAGCGGCGCAGGTCGTATCGCAAGCGCCCACGGCCGTCTTTACGCCGCCCGCGTAAGGCGAACAAGTACCCGGCACATTAGGACAGGTCGCGCCCGCTTGGCAGGAGCCGTAATAGCCGGCCGCGCCGGCGCAACTATATAATGAAGGCCCGAAACCGGTATTGAAATTCCATTCAAAAACCGAGGTGGGGATATTTATATAACAATCGGCCAGCGTATCCACGCAGCGGCCCTTCTTATAAGTCGTGGACGGGCAGCAGATCTGCCCGCTGCAATCCGAATCTTGCTGGCACTCGCCGACCCGGAAATTAAGCTCGTTACCCCACTCCCCGTTCTTGACGACGTGCACCGGGCCGGTGATGGTCTCATCGGGCACGGTCGTCTCTATCATGTCGGCGCGGCCGTCTTTGGCCACCGGGCCGGTGGCGTTCTTATCATAATTAAATTTTACCAAAGCATCCGATCCGACGTTGCCGAGATATTCGCCCCATAAAGTTACCGGGGTCTGCGCCGCGCCGAGCGTCGGATTGATCTTGCACAGACTGGTCTTCAGAGAGGCGTTCTTGTCCGCCTGAAAAGTATTGGGGTTCAATTTTTGCGTATCAATCGTCTCCCCTGTGGCCAGGACTATCTTGATCACGTCGTAGCCGTCAGCCAGTCCGGCCGGCACCTTGACGATTATCTGGTCGTCGCGCCAAACCGAGTTCAAACAGATTTCCGGAAAATCATAGGCCGCTTCCTGGTCGCCGAAAAAAACTCGCGAGGTGCCGCGCGCGCCGCCGAAACCTTGGCCGCGGATGGTCACATATTGTCCGGCCGCGCCCGTGGTCGGCGCGAAAGAGATGATATAGGGACCTTCGCCCGGTTCCCGGTCCTTGATGAAGCGCAAGTAATTGCTTTTCTCCTGATGGCCGCTCACGCTGTTGATGACAAAACTGCCCGAATCGCCCGCTTGGATGTTGGGCGTCAAAGCCGTGCCGGCCAAGCCGTTCGGATTATTGAAGTTAGAATCCAGGCCGCGGACATTAGTTTGATAATTGCCGAAGTAGGCGCTCCCGGAATAAAGATTGGCGCCCTGATAAGCGACCGGCGAACTTAAAACGCCCTTGATCGGATTGAGCAGACATAGGCCGGGTCGGCTGATATTATTGGCGGTAAAATCCGGCACTTTCGGCCCGTAATCATTATCAGTGGTATCGTTTAGATTATCCCGATTAATGACTTTGATCGGTCCGGTAGCCACGCCGGCCGGTACGGCAATGACGATCTGCGTGTCCTGCCAAGAATCGACGCAAGCTGAATTGATGGTGGCCGGCGAGACGCCGGCCGTCTCCGCGCCCGCGCCTTCAAAAATTACCTGGCTGGTCGTGGCGGAATAGGCGCCGAAGTTTTTCCCGGAAATAGTAAGAAAATTATCCGCCGTGCCGTTCGGGGCGCTCGCGTTACAAGTCGTGGCGCAATCGGCGTCTTGGGTACAAGATTGGTTGGGATTATCCTGGCAGAAACCGCCGGTCGGGCTGACTCCGGTGATAACCGGCGGGCCGGCGCAGAGACAAGTAGCCGGATCGCAGCTTAAATATTGTCCGCAAAGATTATTATCCGGATCGCAAGTGGCGTTCGTGAGATCGCTGTCGCAGGAATCTCCGGATCCGCCTTGCGGTTTGCACAAGCAGGAAGTCGGATCGCAATAATTGCCAGGCGCGCAGATCTGGTTGACCGGCGTGCAGGTGGCGCCGCCTAAAGTGGCGTTACAGCTCGTCGGCCCTGGGCCGCCGCCGCAATCCGAGCCGATGCAGCCGCCCCAGACGCCGCCGGAACAAGACATATATCCGCCGCAGCCGCAAGACGAAGTCGTGCCCTCCACACAGCTGCCGTTTCCGCCGCCGCCGATCGCTCCCCCTAAGCGGGAAATGATAAAAGTGGCGATCGCCCAGGAAGCTAAAATTATCGCCAAACCGATGATACCGTTACGCAAGATCTTTTTGGCTTCCGTAATCTTTTCTTCGTCGCCCGCCGCCGTCATCCATCTGAATCCGCCCCACAAGATCACGCCCAAGAAGACCAGACCTAAGAAACCTAGGGCGAAATTTATGATGCGGGCGATAACCGTCCTCAAGTCCGTGCCGCCGCCCGGCAAAGAATTATTCAAACCGTTAGCGGTTTCGTTCAAACCGAAATTATTCTGCGCCAGAGCCAGGTGCGGCGCCAAGAAGAGATGCACCAAAAACAAAGCCGCGATGAGGAGGCCGATGACAATTAGTTTTTTGCCGAGTCTTTTCACAAAATGTTTAAAAATTTCTTCTGGCTTATCTTATTAGAATCCCGAGCGCTACTTGCAGTTGCCGTTCACGCCCAAGGTTGAAGTCGGCGTGCCGAAACAACAAGAGGGCGTCTCGGCCGTAGCCGCGCAATTCGGACCAGCCGAAGGTTTATAGCAATTCTGATAAATATCTTTCACGCCGGAGCCGACTTGCGAACGATAGCCGATGGACTGGTTAAAAGGCGAATGGTTGATATAGGCGATCGTCATATCCGGCACGCTGTCCAAAGGCGCCGTATCCAAGTTATCGCTAAGAATCCAATAACCTAAAGGACTGGGCGTCAGGCTCCATAGATTGATCAGTTTATGTTCCACTGTGCTCGTGCCGCTTATGATCGATACGCTCCCCGTCCGCAAGGTGCTGTTCATCATAAGCACATTGAAACTGGCGGCGACCGGATCGGCCAAGCCCGAGCTGCTCTGGCCATCGGCCGGCGTCAGGGTGCTAATCTGCGGCGAATCGGACATGATCTTATCGTTTATATAGAATGACCATAAATATTTATCTTTCTGACCCTCGTTCTGACTGGCGGGCGCATTGTCATTATAAAAGGCCAGCGGGCCGTCGGCGTAAGCGCTGCGGTTGCCGTCCAAAGAATTCAAGGCCGCGTCCATGATGCCGTCCAGAGCGCTCACATTAGCCGATGGGTAATTCTGACCGTCCGCGTTCTGGCAAGTCTTATAGCCCAAAGGCGTGGTTGAGCAGGTCTTGAAAGGCGACAAGGACAGACAATCGCTATCCGTGGTGCAGGTTTTTAAATTGGCGGCCACTAAGTCCACGGCCAAATGGCTATTGGCCGGCAAGCAATAGATCTTTTCTCCGCAGCCGTTCAAGCCGCACTCTTGGTCGGAAATGAATTCCACCGTCTTATAGCCGTTAGCGATCATGAACTGACCGTTGATATAATCGCCCACGCAGGCGCCGTTCTCACATTTATAAGAGCGGCAATCGCTGGCCGCGGCGCAAGTCGTACCCGCCGGGCTGGAAGAGGCGTCGGCGTTGACGACACGGATATAATTCGCCACGTCGCTGGCGAGGCCGGAAACGTTCAACGGATTAACGGCTTCAGAAAAATTTATCTGGATGACGGAATTCATGGGGCTGTCTTTCTTGTCTTTTACCTGCACGTTGGACGCCTGGTCGGTGCCGCCGCCAAACGGCGTCAAAGTAAGAGCCGCTGGATTGGTCGTGTCTATGATAATATCATTGCCGCTTAGACCGGCGACTTTAGCGGTTAAAGTCAGGCGCAGGCTATCGCGGCTGACGTCTACCTCCGGGTGGCCGCTCAGTTTCGCTTCCATGGCCGTCGCTAAGATATTTTTGAAACAGACGCCTAAGGGCCCGAACGGCACCTTGATATTGTTGTTTTCGGAACTGGACGCGAAAGTATAGATCTGTTCGCCGACCGTCAAAGTATCGGCCTTGGCCTCTGGCGTAATACTTATCGTCCATAGACTGCCGGCCGGGTGGGAAACGCTCTTAAAAGTCAGGTAGCCGGGAAAGACGGCCTGGCCGCTAGGATCAAAATCAGCGATGCCTAAGAGTGTCTTGTCGTCGTCACCATTGAATAACTGGGCCTTATCCGGCGCTTCAGCCGGGACGCTAATCTTAAATTTAGTGATGGCGCCATGATAAGCCAGAGTCACTTCCGGCCCGCTGGGAGAAATATCGGTTACGGCCGCGGCGACATAAATATGCGGACAATCGTTCACGACGATATTAGCCGTAGCGGCCTTAGCGGGCGATAGATTATTAAAAATATCTTTCAGGTTGTCCGGCGTGGGGAAAACGCCGGCCGGCGTCACGATAGGCGGCGTCAGATCCAAACGGCTGGAAACCGTAAATTTCCATTCGGCGTAGCTCGCTCCGCAATTCCGGAACATGCCTTGGCCGTCCACGTTTTTGACTTGGCCGGAGAAATGGATAGTGTAGGGCGTATTGGCCGTCGGCGAACCTAGATAATTGAGCGGCGTCAGGACCAGGTTGCGATGACCGCTCCCGACATTGACTAAAATATCGGTGACATTCGTATTAGGGTTGGAACAAGTCACGCCCGAGCAGGCATTGCCCAAATCCGTCTTATATAATTGGATCGCTTGCGGATTAAGCTTATTGCAGGCCGTTGGGTTACAGGCGCAGGCCGCGCCCTGGTCATTAACGCAGATTGAGTCCAGTTTTAATTCTTCTTTAAAGCTCACTAGTATTGAGGTGTTGCGAGGCACGTCAGTCTGTCCGGGGACCGGATAAACGCTGTCCAGGGTACAGGCGCCGATCGCGGAAACGCCGACGCCGCCCAAATTACCGGCGCCGCCCGGATTAATATTGCCCCCCTGACCGCCGAGCGCATTTATCAAACTGGAAATAACAAAGGTCACGACCGCCCAAGAAGCGAAAATGATGATCAAGCCGATAATGGCATCGCGCAAAGTTTTTCTGGCTTGGCCGATCTTTTCTTCGTCGCCGCCCGAAGTCATCCAGCGGAAGCCGGCGTAAAGGATGATGATTAGGGCGATGACGCCTAGGAAGCTTAAGGCGATCTGGATGATGCGCAAGATGATGGTGCGGATGTCGCCCGAGGGCAGATTAATGGTATTAGCGACAAAATTAATGCCAAAATTCTGCGCCCACGCCGAAACAGCCGTGCCGAGGCCGGCTAAGACCGAAATTAGGAGTAAAGTTATCTTCCCTCTTTTGTTCATTCGGTCAAACAAAAAACTTTAAAATTATTCCCCTTCCTGGTATAATTAATGATGCTTTTATTATATCATAAAAAGCCAAAAAATAACAAAGGCCTATGACCATTGAGCGGATCATAAAAAAATTCCAAGAAAATAACCCCCAGGCCGATACCAAGATCCTGGCCGAAGCTTTTAATTTTGCTAATTTGGCCCATGAAAACCAGGTCCGCAAGAACGGCGAACCCTATATCCAACACCCGCTCCATACCGCCTATATGCTGGCGGAAATCAAGGCCGACCTGCCAACAGTCATGGCCGGCTTATTGCACGATGTGCCGGAGGACACGAAACACACCATCGGCGAAGTCAAGCGCCATTTCGGCGCCGAAGTCGCCACTTTGGTCGACGGCGTCACCAAGCTGGGAAAAATCAAATACCGCGGCATCGAGCGTTACCGGGAAAACCTGAAAAAGATGTTTTTGGCCATGGCCACCGATCTAAGAGTGATTTTCATCAAATTCTGCGACCGCTTGAATAACCTGCGCACCCTGGAAAACTTGCCGCCGGACAAGCAGAAACGGATTGCCGAAGAAACTCTGGAAATCTACGCGCCGATTGCTGGCCTGCTCGGCATCTTCCGCCTGAAATGGCAGATGGAAGACATCTGTTTTAAATTCCTTTTCCCGGAAAAATATGCCGAGCTGGAATACAAATACGAAGTGGAGAAGAAGGTAGAGCGGAACCGTTTTTTCCAAAAAGTAAAAAGTGTCTTGACGCCGAAACTCTTGGAAGCCGGCATCAAATACGACATTGAGGTCCGTTTCAAGCACCTGTACAGCATTTATCTAAAAATGCAGGAGAAGGGCAAGCAATTTGACGAGATCTATGACGTCTTCGCGCTGCGCCTGATCGTGGAGACGATTGATGATTGTTATAAGGTTCTGGGCATCATCCATACTCTTTGGCGGCCCAAGCCCAATCGCTTCAAGGATTATATCGCCGTCCCGAAACCGAACGGCTACCGCTCTTTGCACACGACCGTCTTCGGACCCGAGGGCAAGGTCGTGGAGTTTCAGATCCGGACCAAGGAAATGCATGAGGAAAGCATTTACGGATTGGCCGCTCACTGGTATTATAAGGCGCGCCATGGCAGCAAAAATTACCAGGCGCCAAGCTGGGTCAAGGAAATCGTGGATATCCAGAAAGAGATCACCTCCACTACCGAGTTCGTGAAAAAGATCAAACTGGACATTTTCCGCGACCGGATCTTCGTCTTTTCGCCCAAGGGCGACGTCTTTGAACTGCCGGAAAAATCCACGCCGATTGATTTCGCTTACGCCGTCCACACCAATGTCGGCAATAAGGCGGCCGGCGTCATGATCAATGAAAAGCTGGGCCGCTTGAACCAGGAGCTGAAGAACGGCGATCTGTTGGAAATCATCGTGGAAAAAAATCGCCAATACCCGAACCGCGACTGGCTGAAATTCGTTAAGACTAAGCATGCTCGGGATGCTATAAAACAATTTTCCAAAAAATCCGCCTTTGAGAATATCAAACGCTTGATCCCGGGGATGAAATAAATACTATTCAATTTTAAAAAAATCGCCCCCCTCTCGGAGGCGATTTTTTATAATCTAAATTTTTCACTTACCCGTTGCTCTCACGAGCGCTACCCTTACGGCCGCATATTGCTTTCCGGCAACTTGCCGATGCGCCGCAGGTACTCGTTCTTCTTGCTCAAAGTCAAACCGGTCAGAGCGCGTTTTTTCTGCAAACGCTTGGTCTTTTTCGGCAATAAGTGCTGTTTGGAACGGGCCTTCTCCAGCCGCTTGCTGTTCTTTAAGCCCTTCTTGAATTTGCGCAGGAAACTTTCAAAGCTTTCCCCGGGCTTTCTCTTGAAATCCGCCATATTATATTACACCTTCCTTTCTATTAGTTACTTTATTAATTTTTTTCTCAACTTTATCTTTACGCGCCAGACGTTCCTTGATCTTCTTGTAGACCACGGTCTCTTGGGCGCCGGAATCCATTTCGCGCATCAGGATCGTCCCGTCCATGATTTCTTTCTTGCCCAAAATCAGAGTCGTCTTAGCTTTCAGCCCGGCCGCCTCTTCCAATTGCTCCTTCAAGCTGTCGGAAGCGAAGGATTGGCGAACGTTAAAACCGGCTTGGCGTAGATCTTCAAATAATCGTAGGGCTTTCAGTTTCGCTTGTTCGCCTAATTGGGCGATGAAAATAATGTCCTCCTCCGGCGCCTCCGCCAAGAGATGCTTGTCTTTCAAGCGCGCCATAGTCCGTTCCAGGCCGATGGCCAGTCCGGCCGCCGGCGTCGTCGGCCCGCCCAAGCTCTCAACCAAAGAATCATAACGGCCGCCGCCGGCCAAAGCCAGCTTACCTAAAACAGTGTCATCCTCATTCAAAGGCCAGAATTCAAAGACCGTATCATTATAATAGTTCAAACCGCGGACCAGATAGGGATTGAAATTGTAATTGATATTCAATTCGTCCAAAAATTCCAGCGTCTTGGCAAAATGCTCCCGGCTCCCGTCCGACAAGTAATCAGCCAGTTGCGGAGCGCCTTCGCGCGCCTTAACGCATTCCTCTTCCTTGCAGTCAAGCAGACTTAGGCCGCCGCGGCCCAGATGCTTCTTGCAATTATGGCAGAGCTTGGAGCGCCGCCCCCTTTCCTTATAAAAATTCATGAGCTTGTTGCAATACTCCCGGCGATTTTCGGCCGTGCCGATGGAATTTATCTGCACCTGTGCCTTGATGCCCAGGTCGTTGAAAAAGTTGAAGGCCATGGCGATTAGAATCGCTTCCGCCATGGGTTTTTTCTCGCCGATGATCTCCAGGTTGAACTGCGTGGACTCGCGGTAGCGGCCGGTCTGGAGTTTTTCGCGGCGGAAGATCGGTCCGACGGAAAAGAGCCGGGCCGAAGCTTCTTCTTCGCCGGTATTAGTCTCTAAAAAAGCGCGGATGACGCCCTGGGTAATTTCCGGGCGCAGGACAATCCGCTCCGTCTTGTCGCCTTCCAAAAAATAAATATCCTTATCATGCCCTTTGCGGCTGGCTTTCTTATATAGATCAAAGCTTTCCAGGATCGGCGTCTTGACCGGCGTAAAACTATAGAGCTTGGCTAGTTGCCAGGCCTTTCGAGACACGAATTCAAAGGCCCGCTGTTCCTGGCCGATGAAATCTTTCATGCCCAAAAGCCGATTGGGGATCTTATCATTCCTTCTTATGACCGGCTTAGGCGCTTCGCTGGCAGGATTTTTTTTATGGCGTGGCATATTTTAAGCGGGCTCGCACCCGAAGGCGCCGATCGCGCCCGAAAAATTAATTATTATATTGCGGCCAAGCGCCGGCGGAAAAAAGCTTGATCTGATTGAGCGGCCAGCCGCGGAACAGGACTTTGCCGGTTACAAAAGTCTTATTGACCGGACCGAAATAGCGCGAATCCTTGGAAGCGCCGCGGTTATCGCCCAGAACGAAATATTCATTTTGGCCGACGCTTACTTTGGCCTCCGAGTCGCTATAGGTTTTAGTGCCGGTCGCCAAATATGGTTCATCCAGAGTCAGCCCATTGGGATGGCTGGTATTATATATGATGACCGCGCCGTCTTTGATCTGCACTTCTTCGCCCGGCAGGCCGATGATCCGCTTGATGAAATATTCCTGCGGATCGCGCGGGTAACGGAAAACGACCACCTGGCCGCGCGTCGGCGCGTCAAAGCGGTAGCTTATCTCATCAATGATCAAATATTGGCTGTTATGGAAATTCGGCTCCATGGACGCGCCTTGGACATAGAAGGGCTGAATCAAGAAATAGCGGACCGGCAAGATTATCGCCAAAGAGATAACCACTACCTTAACAATCTCCCAGATGAATATAAAAAATTTGCGCATAATAAAAAAATGACTAAAAGTTAGCTTAAGTTAGTATTGAGTATATCAGAAAAAAAGGAAAAAATCAAGTGGACTTATTCGGCTAATGTTAATAAATAAACATCGCGTCGCCATAACTGAAAAACCGGTACTTTTGGCTAACGGCCGCCTTATAGGCCCTGTCAATACTACGCTTGCCGGCCAGAGCGGAAACTAGCATCAACAGGGTTGATTTGGGCAAGTGGAAATTAGTGACCAGCGCGTCCGTGACTTTAAAGCGATAGCCAGGATAGATGAAGATACCGGTCCAGAAGGATTGTTTATTGATTTTGGCTGGGCGGCGTGTTTTGCCGGCCGGCCACCTGGCCGATTCCAGGGTCCGACAGCTAGTCGTGCCGACGGCGATAACGCGCCGGCCTTCTTTCCTGGCTTTCATAATGACGGCGGCGGCCGCCGCGTTTATCTCCGCCCACTCAACATGCATCTTATGTTCTTTGATATTTTCAACTTTTACCGGCGCGAAGGTGCCTAAGCCGACATGGAGCGTCACATATACTATTTTTACGCCCCGCGCTTTGATTTTCTTTAAAAGCGCTTTGGTGAAATGGAGGCCGGCGGTCGGCGCCGCCACGGAACCGCGGCGATGCGGGTCGGCGAAAACTGTCTGGTAATTTTGTTTGTCGCTCGCGGCCGGCTGGGCACGTTTGATATAGGGCGGAAGAGGTACGAGGCCGATCCGGCCCACGACGCGCCAGAATTTCTGGCCGCCAAGATTGAATTTCACTTGCCAAGTGCCGTCTTGGTTATTTTTCATGACCCTCGCTTCCAGGCCGCCTTTAAATTTTAACGCCGCTCCCTCTTTCACGCGGCCGCGGGCGAGACACTCCCATAGATTTCCATAGAGTACCCGGAGCAGGAATACTTCCACCCCGCCCCCCGTCTCTTTCTTATATCCTAAAAGCCGAGCCGGAAAAACTTTGGTATTATTCAAAACTAAAACATCGCCGGCGCGCAAATAATCGGGCAAATCATAGAAATGTTTATGGCTGGTCGCGCCCGTTTTCCTGTTTAACAACAAAAGCCGCGAGTGATCTCGCGGCAGAGCAGGTTTCTGGGCGATGAGGTCGGGAGGCAGGTTATAATCAAAGTCTTTTAGTTGAAGCATAATTACACCAGCTTCGCCGTTTCCTTGATCCCCAGATGCTCTCTGGCCGCCGGCGTAGCCATCCGGCCGCGCGGCGAACGGTCCAGAAAGCCGAGCTGCATCAGATACGGCTCATAGATATTTTCAATCGTATCCATCTCTTCGCCCGTGGCCGCGGCCAGAGCGTTAAGGCCGACCGGCCCACCCTTAAATTTATGGATGATCGTTTCTAAGATCCGGCGATCAATCAGGTCCAAGCCGAGCTCGTCCACGGCTAATAATTTGAAAGCTTCATAACAATCTTTAGTGGCAATCTGCCCGTCGCCTTTCACTTCGCAATAATCGCGTACCCGTTTCAGCAAGCGGTTGGCGATGCGCGGCGTACGCCGGCTCCGCGCGGCGATGGCTTTCTCGGCCGCCGGCTCTATCTTCACTTTCAAAATCCCGGCCGAACGGTGAACGATTTTCTCCATGTCATCCGGTTCGTAAAAATTCAGATGGTGAGTGATGCCGAAGCGATCGCGGAGCGGCGCGGATAACAAACTGGCTAAAGTCGTGGCGCCGATGATCGTAAAATGCGGCAAATCCAGACGCAAAGTGCGCGCCGACGGCCCCTTGCCCATGATGATGTCCAGGGCGTAATCTTCCATGGCCGGATATAAGATTTCTTCCACAGTTTTATTGAGTCGATGGATTTCGTCAATAAATAAGATATCGCCCGCTTCCAGATTCGTCAAAATTGCCGCCAGATCCCCGGTTTTTTCAATCGCCGGCCCGGAAGTGACGCGGATGGTCGCGCCCAGTTCATGGGCGATGACGTGCGCCAGGGTCGTCTTGCCCAAACCCGGCGCGCCGTATAGCAAAACATGCTCAATCGGCTCATTTCGCTTCTTGGCGGCGGAGATGGTGATATGCAGATTGTCTTTAATCATCTCCTGGCCGATGTATTCCTTAAGGGTTTGCGGACGCAAAGTCACGTCCAGGGCGGCGTCGCCTTGGCGTTCAATCGGGCTGATTAAGCGGTCTTCGTTGATATCCATATATATATTGTATATCAAACCTCCCTAAACTCACAAATCTGGTTGAAATCGCAGAACTGGCACATCATCCCCGGCTGGGGCGCGAACTGCCGTTTCTTGATCGCCGCGATTTCTTGGCTGACGGTCGCTCGCAGTTTATCAATTTCCGCCGGTTTGGCCGTGAAACTCACTTTTTCCCCGCTTTCCAGATAATAAAAACTTAAGAGACTGACTTTAAGCTTAGCATATTCTTCCAAAAACAATTGGTACAGGATCAGCTGCCGTTTAGCGTCAAAATCCAGGGTCTTATTCTTCCCCGTCTTATAATCAACGATCTCCAAACTGCCGTCCGACAATTTATCCACGCGATCAATCGTGCCCTTGATCAGGTCTTCGCCCATCTTAAAGGAGAATTTCTTTTCCAGAAACAAGATTTCCGCGGGCGATTGGCCGGAATAATCATTCCAAAAATCTTTCAAGGACTTTTTCCCTTTCTCGTAATATTCCTCGCGCGTGGTTTTATCCGGGTAGCCGTCCGCCTGCCAAAATTCTTCGTATAAGGCCATTAATCTTTTAGCGGACATCAATTCTTCGCTCTTTTTCCCGGCCGGCGCGCCGCTCGCCCCGCCGAACAAATCCGCTTGAATCGCTTGGCGCTCGCTTAGAACCGGCAGAAAAAAATTATATAAGGTATTGTGCATGACGCGGCCGAAGATCAGACTCGGCTTATCGGTCGGCGCCGGCACTTTCAGGATAAAAGCGAATTTATATTGCAGAGGACAGGTGGAAAAAGCGGCCAGTTGCGAAAAAGAAAATTTGGCCGGCAGCGGATATTCCTCTTCGGCGCCGGCCGCGGCCGCGGCTTTGATTTCGCGACTATTTAAATAATGTAAATCCTTTAAAAATTCATTCCTCTCGCTTAGAGCCAATTCCGGCCGCGTGGCGCTCTCCAAGCCCATTTCCGAAATGAAGCGCGACGGCCTTTTTTCGCGCCGACCGCCGTAATCTTTCGCGCCGGTGAGATACAACGCTTCTTTGGCGCGCGTCAGAGCCACATAAAACAGGCGGCGCTCTTCTTCCAGATGCGCATCCGGACTGGCGGCCAATTTTTCCCTGACCAGGGCGTCGGGAATACTGATTTTCTCCCCGCGGCTGATAGTCGGAAATTTCTTATCCACCAGATTGACCAAAAAAACATACTTGAACTCCAAACCTTTGGCCCCATGGACGGTCATGATTTTCACTGTGTCATTATCCGCGAAATCCAGCTTCAAGGCGCCGGTCTCGCCCGCCTCAAGCTCTAGATTGATGGCCGCCAGAAAATCTTTCAGCCGTAAATCCGGATCCGTTTCCTCTAATTTTTTGATCTTTTGATAAAACTGGTTGAGATAGGAGAAAAGTTCCAGGTCGCGGTCGCGATCCAGGTCGGCCAAGAGCCCGGAATCATAAGCGAAATGCAAAAATATCTTGGTCGGCTTCTGGCTGGCGACGAGTAGTGAATGCTGGCCGAGCAGATTCCATAGTTTATTGATGTTTTTCACGCTTTCCGCGCTCACGCCCGGAACGGCATTGATATTCTTTAATGCTTCATACAAAGACCAGACTTTTCTGGCGGCCATTTTGTTAATCGCCATCAAGTCTAGGTGCGCCACCTTGAAAGCGTTCATATTCAAGACCCGGAACAGGGCGGATGATTCATTATAATTATCCAAGAGACGCAAATATGCCAAACAATCCAAAACTAGCGGCTTATAATACAATCCTCGCCAAGACATGAATTGGTTGGGGATGTTCTGCCGCGCCAATTCTTTGGTGAAAGCGTCGGCCGTGTCGTTCGCCCGGACTAAGATCGCAAAATCCGACCAGTTCGCCTCCGGGTCGCTCTCCTGGAGCGCGCGAATCTGGGCGGCCGTGAAACTTATCTCCTCTTCCGGCCGCTCAAAGCTATAAAATCTGACCGCTGGCTCCGATCGTGATTGTTTGGCGGCGGCGCCTTGAGCTGATAAGCGCTTATCCGTTTTCAATTTTATTTCCAGCCGGTTCGGATTATTATTTTGGATGAATTTATAAGCATAATCCAAAATCTCTTGCCGCGACCGGTAATTCTCCGTCAGAATAATCTCCGGCGCCTTCGGAAAATCATCCTTAAACTGCATGATATTGGATAATGAGGCGCCCCGAAACTTATATATCGCCTGATCATCATCACCAACGACCACTAAATTGTCTCCCGGCGCCGCCAGAAGTTTCACCAACTCATACTGCGCGAAGTTCGTGTCCTGGAATTCGTCCACCATGATGTATTTGAATTTGGCCCGATAAAACTTCAAGATATTCGGCCGCGCGCGGAATAATTTCAAACCATAAACGATCAGATCGCCGAAATCTAGATAATTATTCTCCAATAATAACTGATTGTAGACATGATAGGCGTTGGCCAATTCCCGAATCCGCCCGATTTCCAGTTCCTCGCCCTCGTCTTCATCCGTCACCGCTTTCTTAGCTCGCCCCTTAACCTTTTTCCCGCTCAGCCGCTGGTCGGCGTCCGATTCCCGCTCTTCGGCATACTTTAAATATTCCGCCGGTGAGATATTTTCATCTTTAAGCCGCGAAAAATGGCGGATGAGTTCGGAAATGAACTTAGTCGGGTTGCCCAGAGGCCGATAATAATCCAAATTGAATTTGGCTAAATTTTTCTTGATTAAGACCCATTGCTCGGTTTCATTCAAAACTTTAAAACCGGCGTTCAGCCCGATATCCAGGCCGAATTCGCGTAGCACTCTCTCTCCGAAGCCGTGGAAGGTACTGATCCATAAATCAAAGCAGCCATAAGGCAGAATCTTGTCCGCCCGCTCTTCCATTTCTCCGGCCGCTTTTTCCGTGAAGGTCAAGAGCAGGATATCGTCGACCGAGACTTTTCTCTCCATGACCAGATAAGCCAGGCGACTGATAAGCACCGTGGTCTTGCCCGTGCCGGCGCCGGCCACAATCAAAAGCGGCCCGCCCTCATGGGTCACCGCTTCCTTTTGCGCCGCGTTCAGATTGTCCAGAATATTCTCCGCCATTATAGTTTCAACAACTTTTTAAACGGCTCCGCTTTAATGTCGCCGATGAGGGCCAGATTCAAAGTGCTGGCCTTAAAAATTTTCCGCGCCGTAGTCCGTAAATCCGCCGCCGTGATCTTATTCAGCCGGCGTAAGAATTCAGCCGGCGTCATTATCTCTTTGCGCATCAAGGCCTGCCGCGCGTACCAATTGGCCAGATTGTCCGTCGCTTCCATCTGCAAGAGCATGCGGCCATTAAGCAGATCCTGGGAACGTTTCAACTCGGCGGCCGGAATCAATTCCTGCGTCGCCCGTTTATATTCCGCCAAAATTATTTTTAGGGCGGCCGCCGTTTTCTCTTTGGGAACGCCAGCCTGCGTCGTTAAATATCCGGAGTCGGAGTAAAATTCCGTCAGCGTCCGGACGGAATAGGCCAGGCCGCTCCGTTCGCGTAAAGAGATGAAGAGCCGCGAACTCATGGAACCGCCTAAGACCGTCGCCAGCAGGCGGACCTTCAATTCTTCGGGATGGCCGAGCGGATAAGTGCGAACGCCCAAAGACAGATTCACTTGATCGATCTTTTTGTAAGCCGAACGCGCTTGAGGCGCCGTCTGTTTTTCCACGACCCGCTTCTTATTCTTCCAAGGATTCGTCTTGAAAGCGCCGAACATTTTTTTGACCGCCGCAATCTCGCTCTGATGGACGCCGCCCGCCAAGATCAGATAAGCGCTCTTCGCGCCGTATTGGGCTTTTAAATAACGCAAAAAATCCGCCCGCTTGAAGCGCCGGATATTTTCCTTGGTGCCGATCGTTTCCCAGCCGGCCGGCGTGTCGCCGTAGAGGCAGGTTTCAAAGACGTCCTCCACGTGCATGATCGGATTATCTTCGTACATCTTCAATTCTTCAATGATCACGCCTTTCTCCCGCTCGATCTCTTGGGCATCAAAACGCGAATTGAGCAGCATGTCGCTGATGATATCAAGCGCCGGCGCCAATTTACCCGTGGCGACTTTCACCCAATAGCCGGTATACTCCTTGGCCGTGAAAGCGTTATACTCGCCGCCCAAAGAATCCAGTTCGCCGGAAATCGCCAGCGTGCTCGGCCGGCGAGTCGTGCCCTTGAAGAACATGTGTTCCAAAAAATGCGACAAGCCGTTCTCGCGCCGCTTCTCATAGCGCGAACCGGTCTTGAACATGATGAGAGCCGTGGCCGTGGGCGCGCCTTTAATCGGCACAACGAATAAAGGAACCTTATTTGACAAAGTAATTTTTTTGTATTTATTCATATATTTATAAGCGGAAAGCGTTTCGGCCTGTTCTAAATTTATCACAAGTCTGATATAATTAAAAGTGATGAAAAATTACCTAAATTCTCATAAACTCTAATCATATGCCCTATACTCTTAATACTCAAAATCTGGCCCTGGCTCACGGCAAGGCCTACAAGATCCCCCGCGTCAAAGACTTGCCGGACGAGGAAAAACCGCGGGAAAAAATGGTCAAAGACGGGGTCGGCAGCCTGAGCATGATCGAACTCTTGGCGGTGGTCTTAAGCGTGGGCACGAAGAGAGAAGAAGTCTTTTCCATGTCCAGCCGCCTCTTGAGAGAATACGGCGAAAAAGGGCTCGTTTATCAGAAAGACCCGAAAGCTATTGAAAAAGATTTAAAAATTCCCCTAGTCAAGGCCTGCCAGATCGTAGCTTGTTTTGAGCTCGGCCGCCGCTTCTATCAGAAGAAACCGGGCGGACTGGTGACGATCCGCACCGCCGGCCAAGCCTTCACATATCTCAAAGACATGGGTCATCTTCCCAAAGAACAATTCCGCGGCCTCTACCTCAACACCCATTACCAATTAGTTCACGACGAAGTCATTTCCATCGGCACGATGGACGCGTCTTTAGTCCAACCGCGCGAAGTCTTCCGACCCGCCCTGGAATATGGCGCCGCCGCCGTAATCGTCGCCCATAACCATCCCTCCGGCGTCCTGAAAGCCACTAAGGCCGACCAAGAAATCACCGACAAATTATTGCAGGCTGGCCGCATCTTGGATGTTGAAATTCTGGACCATCTGATTATTGGCAAGAATAAATATGTCAGCATCCTCTAGAGCTCAAGGCGCGAGCCGTCCGGTAAAATCGCGGCGCTATCTGATCAAGCCCCTGGTCTGGCTGGTCAAAGATGAAGCGAGCGTCAAATGGCATGTGGCCAGCGACGATTATTTCGGCACCCTGGCGACGATTATCAGCTTGCTCAAACAACAGATCAAAAAGGACGGCCAGACGGCCGCCCTCAAAACCACTTTGAATAATTTGGAAAAAGACCTGATGTATCTGCAAACGCGTTATCAGATCAATCCGAAGACGAAGAAAAGAATCAAGACGCCGAAGGGCAGACTGAAGAGCCAGTGATCGAATAACATGAGTATCAAGAGCGCCCCCAGAATCGCCCAGGCAAACGGCTCGCGGCGGTCTTTTTTTATCAGGAAAAAAACGAAGGCCAAGAAGGATAATAGGGCGAAGAGACCGCTTTCCGACCAGAGGAGTAAAAAGACATCGTGCACCGGCTGTTCGTTCACCGTCGGATTGCTCAGGCCTTTTTGGTCGGCCAGCGCTTTAGTGTAGTTCCCCAAACCGACGCCGAACCAAGGCTGGTTCTTGATCAGCCCTTCGGCCTGGCCCAAATAAACGCCGCGCTCGGTCAGCGATTTTTGTTCCAGGGGCAGGGCGGCGCCGAGCCGCGCGAAGACTAAGCTATAATAGGGGAAAACCGCGGTCACTGCTAAGGCCGCGGAAAAGAATAAGAGCGCGATGTACCGGCCCAGCATCCAACGATCCTTTTGCCTGATGAAATGAATCAGGAGAATTATCAGGCCGACGGTAAGCGCCAGCCAGGCGCCACGAGAAAAAGTGAAGAACAGGGCAAATAAAGAGATAAAGTAGAAGACAAACAAGAAAATTGATTCGCTGGTCGCCCGGACGCCAACCAGCATTTTTTTCTTGGCCAGCTGATAAGCGGCTAGAAGCAAACCGATCACCAGAAGCCCGCCTAAGATATTGGGGTGGTCCAAACCGCCGTAAGCTCTCAACCAGCGGCCGGTTATCGTTTCCACAACCGAAGTGCCCAAGGCCGCGGGGTCATGCGTGGCCAGACCCAGCCATTTGAAAGCGAAGGAGCTCTGCGTCAAAAATTGGTAGATGCCCAAAACGGCTTGAATAAGGAGACCGCTCAAGAATGCGTAAATAATGTTCAGTTTAGAAAAAAAGCTGTCTTCATAATTATGAGAAGCCGCGCCTTCAAACAAAAGATAGAATAGTCCCAGGCCCACCAAGAAGGCGAGATAACGGTAGAGAGCTAGTAGAGTGTCCGGCGCGAACCATAAGGAGATATAAATGAAAGTTTCCAGACCGAATAGGCAATACCAGACTGGATTGATCCGGACGCGGCGGTTGCCTTGGCTTACTTTATAAATCAAAAAGCAAATAATGGCCAAGATCAATAAACCGTGCGTAACGTATAGGCTGATCTCATTAAAATTCGTGTCCGCCGGACGCCAGATCAGCTTCGCCTGCCAGGGCAAAAGAAAAACGAACAAGTAAAAAAGATACTCAGTTAATTTTTTGAAGAAGCTCATGGAGATTATGATTAAATTTGTTTAAAAATTCTCTTCGCTTGTCCGGCCAATATAATTTTAAGACCTGATCGCTTAAGACGACGCCTTGGCCAGTCGCCGCCGTTCCCGCCGCCGCGTTTTTCAGCTCGGCCGGCATGATTTTCATCTGCCAGCGCCGCGCCGACTTCTCCCAAAAACTCTTTTCGGCCGGCGCGACGGCCGCTGGTCGGAAGCCGTCTCCGCCCGCCGCATTGGCCGCCAAGAATTTTTCATGCATTCCTTTCTTATTATACAACAAAACCAAACCGCGTTGCCAGTAATCCAAATAAGGATCGCCGCCGGGAAGCCGCAGGTCAGCTAAGCTCAAATGATCGGCGGCGATGTAAAAACTCAAGCAGAGTTTGTCCCGTTTATTGGCGGCCGTCGGCCGGCGGCCCAAAAGCTTGGCTAAACCAGCGCAATATAGCCGACTCCGCCAGATTCCGCCGGGCGCGGTGATGATGAAGAAATCAATATCGCTCTTGTCGCGCAAGTTATGGGCGCCGATGGTGTTGGCCAGATAGACGGCCTGGACGCCCGGGAAAAATCCGAAGAGTCGGGCGAAACACCGGGCGATTTTCAGCTTGCGATTGGAATAATTATAACGGGCTAGCCGAGTCGCCACGATCGTTTCCCGGCCGCTTAAAAAATAAAAGCCGTTTCGCTGGCTAATTATTTCCGGATGGCTTTCCAGAGTACTCATTAGTCCTGATAGCCCCTCCTTTTTATCCAAATAATTCCAAATTTCAAAAGCTGTCAGAGGATACTCAAATAAATCGAAAAAAGACAGGATTCTAATAATCATTTTTTCAAGTGTTTCCTTATTTTTGTCTAATTTTAGATTATTTTCCATAATAATATTATACCGCATCCGCTATTATTTTTCAAAATATTGACAATAGCACAAAAATATTATATGATCGTCTGATTAGTCCTTAAATCTTTTCATTAACAACCATCAAAAAAAAATCCGAAAACCATGAAAAATTACTTTAAAGTATCCGCCAACGCCACCTGGGTGGCCATGATTATTTACGCCCTGATCGTTTTTTTCACTAACGGTCACTGGCTGCCTTTCGGGCAGGCAGTCGTCGCCGCCGGCATTTGCTGGCTAATCATAATGGTCACCTTCTTTTTCGTAATCTCCGACGAGTCGACCGGCGCAAGCTTATGGATCCCCGTTTTTACGACGATCACGGTCTTCCTGATTCTGGCCATGTTTCATTTCATTAACGAAAATCCCAAAAACTATGCCATCCTCAGGCCCGAGTTCCTGGAAAAAAACTTTTGTTTCGCCTATTTATTCGTTTTTTTTCTAATCCATGTTTGCCTGATCGGCCGCTTAATAGTCAACCTAACGGCGGCCCGCTCAAAAAGCTACCCCCGGCCAAACAACCAGGAAATGACCATAACTTACACCGAACCGCGTCTGGAAAGATCCCGCGCCGGCGTATTGTTGGGCAACATCTGTCTGCAGGTCATGATCCAATTTGTCCTTTTTGCAGCGACCGACTACATTGTAACTTTTATAATGAACCACTAAGGCCTAATAAGCCGATCGAACTTAATAAACCAAGACCTCGAAAATTCGGGGTCTTGCTTTTATTAAAAAATATTTCTTTGTTTTTTAGCTTCCCTTCGGCCGCTCAATCTTCAGCGGCTCCACCTTACTCTCGCCGCCGGTGATTTTCGTCACGTCCTTGTCTATCTTCTTGAATTCGCCGTAAGCGTTATTATAATGATTGACGGTCGTGGCCATGGACAGACCCAATTTCTTCATGAACTCGTCGTAGCTGTTCATGTGCCGGCCCAGCTTTTCAATATTCGCCCGGATCTCTTTGGCTTTTTCTTCTATCTGCATCGCTTTCAGGCCTTGCAAGACCGTCTGCAAGTAAGCCAGGAAGGAAGTCGGCGAAACGATGATCACTTTCTTGTCGCGGAAAGCATATTCTATCAGGTCGCGCGTGTTGACCTTGACCGCGCCGACCGTGTTCACCAAGAGATCATAATAAATCGCTTCCGAGGGGATGAACATAAAAGCGAATTCCATGGTTTTTTCCGAGGGCTTCACGTACTTGGCCGTTTCATCAATGCGGTTCTTCAGATCCTGTTTGAATTGCTGCTCCAGTTTGACGCGCGCCTCCGGGTCACTGGTATTAAGCAGCTTCTCATAATTCTCCAGGGAGAACTTGGCGTCAATCGGGATGATCTTATCCTTCACGAAGACGACCGCATCCACGATCGTGCCGTCCTTAAAAGGATACTGCATCTTGAAGGAACCGGGCGGCAGAACATTCTTCAAAGTTTCTTCCAAAAAATATTCGCCGAGCACACCGCGCTGTTTCGGATTCTTCAAGATATCCTGCAAGCTCTGCAGCTGGGCGGAAAAATTAATCACTTGCTTGTTGGTCTCATCCAGCTTCGTCAGCTTTTCCGTCACGTCGGCGATGAGCTTGGCCGATTGTGAAGTGATGCCCTGGACGATCTTGGCCGTCTGGCCGAACTGTTCCTGGTTGGCGCGATGCGTTTCCGACAGCTTCCGGTCCAGCTCCTGGCGCAACTCGCTGTTCTGCTGGGACAAGTGGGCGAGTTTTTCGGATTGCTGGATCAGGCGCTCGGTCACGGCATCAATTTTCGTTTCGCCACCCTCATTTTTTCGACGCAATAATAAAACGATAACAGCCAGGATGCCGAGGGTGAGAATCACTAAGAGAAAAATTGAGGGATAATTATCCATATTCTGATTATTTCTTCAACAAATCTCTGATTTCCGTCAGGAGCTCCTGATCTTTGGTAGGAACTGTTGGCGCTTCGACCGGTTTATCCGGCTCCGATTTCAATTGCCGCTTCAAACGGCTGATCATCTTAATCATGACGAAAATCACTAAGGCGATGATCAGAAAATCGATCACATTCTGGATAAAGCTGCCGATGTTCAGAGTGACGGCCGGCGCGCTACCAACCGCCTTGTGCAAAACGATCTTGATGTCGGAAAAATTAAGGCCGCCCAGGAGCAAGCCTAAGGGCGGCATGATGACGTCCGCCACCAGAGAAGTCACGATCTTGCCGAAAGCGGCGCCGATGATGACGGCCACGGCCAAATCGACGACACTGCCTTTGACGGCAAACTCTTTGAACTCACGCCAGTATCTTTTCATATATTTGCGGGGGCGACGCGCTCGCCGGAGAGGGGCGGCGCTCGCCGACTAGATACGTTCTAAACCCAAGTCACGCCAGCCACCTTATCGCCTTCTTCCTTGAAGCGCATGATGCGCACGCCCTGCGTATCGCGGCCTAAAAGACTGATTGATTTGAAGGGCGTCCGGATAACCTGGCCCTTATCGGAAATGATGATGATATCGCGGTCTTCCATATTATCAGCGTTGGTCAAGAAAGCGTTGGTGATGTCGCCAGTCTTGGCCGTCACCTTGGCGGTCTTAATGCCGCTTCCGCCGCGGCCTTGAAGCTTATAAGAGTTGAAGTCGGTGCGCTTGCCGAAGCCGTGGGCCATGATAGTCAAGATCTGGTAATGGCGTTTCTTCTCTTTATCGGTTTTGGCCACGCCCATGCCGATGACCAGATCACCCTTATGGAGACGGATGCCGTGCACGCCGGCCGCGCCGCGGCCCATGTCGCGTACGTCTGTTTCCGGGAAGCGGATCGCTTGGCCCTTAGCGGACACTAGTTGGATATGGTCGGAGCCGGAAGTCGGTTTGACCCAAATCAATTTATCATCCTCTTTGATCTTAATGGCGATCAGCCCGCTGCGGCGCACGTTCTGGAAAGCTTCCAATTCCACTTTTTTCACTAAACCTCCCTCAGTGGCGAAAAATAAATACTTGCTGAAAGCCGCTTTGTCTAAAGGCAGGATGGAGGACACCTGTTCGCCGCCGATGAGCTGCAAGAAATTGACCACCGGCGTGCCCTTGGCGATACGCGAGGCCTGGGGAATTTCGTAAACCTTGAGCTGAAAGACCCTGCCCTTGGTCGTGAAGAATAAGACATCGTTATGCGTCTGGGAAGTGAACATGAATTCCACCGTGTCTTCTTCCTTGGTGGACAGACCCATCACGCCTTTACCGCCGCGCGCCTGGACTTTGAAAGTGTCCGGCTCCAAGCGTTTGATGTAGCCGTCGCGCGTCATCATGACCACCGTTTCTTCGTTCGGCACCAGATCTTCCATGCTGAATTCCTTGACGCCGTGACTGACGACTTTAGTCTTCCGATCATCGCCGTATTTATCGGCCAAAAAATTGATTTCTTCTTTGATGATACCCCTGATCTTGGCGACTGATTTCAAAATGCCTTCTAGTTCCTGAATCAGCTTCCGTTTTTCTTTGAGTTCCGTCTCCACTTTTAATTGCTCAAGGTTAGCCAAATTCTGCAGGCGCATTTCCAAGATGGCCACCGCCTGGCGTTCGGATAATTTAAATTTCTTGATCAAATTTATTTTGGCGACATCCTTATCCCGGGAAGCCTTGATGGTTTTGATGACTTCATCGATATGTTTCAAGGCGATCATCAGGCCTTCTAAAATATGGGCGCGGTCAGCCGCCTTAGTCAGGTCAAATTGCGTCCGGCGCCGTACCACGATCTCGCGGTGCTTGATGTATTCTTCCAGGATCATTTTCAAGGTCAGGACCTTGGGCTGGATGCCGTCCACGAGCGCCAGCATGTTGACATGGAAAGTCGTCTGCAAAGTCGTGTGTTTATATAAGGCGTTTAGGACTTTCTTGGGATAGGAATCCTTCTTCAGCTCGATGACGACGCGCACGCCGTCCTTATCCTATTCGTCGCGCAAATTTCTCACGCCGTCGATCTTCTTGTCCTTCACCAGATCGGCGATCTTTTCCACCAGATCCGCCTTATTGACCTGATAAGGCACTTCGGAAATGATTATCCGGAAGCCGCCGCCTTTCTCTTCCTCGATTTCCGCGTTCCCGCGGATGACGATGCCGCCCTTACCCGTGGCGTAGGCCGAGGAGATTTCTTTCTGATCGTAGATAATGCCGCCGGTCGGGAAATCCGGACCTTTGACAAAAGCCATCAGGTCGTCCACGGTCGCGTCGGGATTAGCTAAGAGATGATTGATAGCCGCCGTGAGTTCCCGCAGATTATGCGGCGGAATATTAGTGGCCATGCCGACGGCGATGCCCATCGTACCGTTTAGTAGCAGGTTGGGCAGCTTGGCCGGCAGGACGCGCGGCTCTTTGTGCGAGCCGTCAAAATTAGGAATGAAGTCTACCGTGTCTTTTTCAATATCCAGAAGCATCTCTTCTGAGAGCGCCGATAATTTCGCTTCCGTATAGCGCATCGCCGCCGCGTTATCGCCGTCCATGGAACCGAAGTTTCCCTGGCCGCGGACGAGCGGATAGCGCATGGAAAAATCCTGAGCCATCCTGACCATGGATTCATAAACGGCGCTGTCGCCGTGCGGATGATATTTACCCAAGACTTCACCGACGACCGTGGCCGATTTCCGGAATTTGCCGTTTGCCCTCAAACCAACGTCCCACATGGCGTATAAGATGCGGCGGTGCACCGGCTTCAAGCCGTCGCGCACATCCGGCAAGGCGCGGGCTACGATGACGCTCATGGCGTAGTCCAAATAAGACTTGCTCATCTCTTCGCCGATCGGCTGGTCCTGAATCAGGCCGTAAACCGTCTGCTTGCGGCCGATATTATTAAAACCATTGGCGTCATTCGCGCCTTGATCATTAGCGACAACCGCAGTTTTGGATTCTTTAAATTTTTCGGACTCCTTAACTTCCTTAACCGCCTTAATTTCTTTGGGCGCCGGGGCTAGTCTGGCGGATTTTTTGGTTTTGTCTTTAGCTTTCTTGGACATAAGTTATTTGGCTTTTTTTGTTTTAGAGGTGGTGGCCGTCGTCGTCGCGCTGGAGGTCGCCGTCGTGGTGGCGGTCGTCGTGGCAACGGAATCCGCTGTCGGCAAACCGGAAATCAGCTCGCTGGAAGTGGCTGAAGTGGCGCTCAGGGACGAAGTGGCGCTTAAGCTCTGCGCCCGGTTCATGATTTTGTTCAGGATCGTGCTGCTCGCCAGATCGCTCGCCAATTTATTCTGAGCGGCCACGGTCTTCAGGCGGCCGTTCAGGTCGCCGACGGTCGCGTTAAAATCGGCTTTGAGCGCTTCCCAGTCGGCCTGGCCGGTGCCGGCGAAACGCGCCTGATTCAGCTGCCAGACGTTTCTCATGTTGGTCAGCCATAAGGCAAAAATAAAAATCATGACGACCGCGATCCCCAGGATCATGAACAGATTTTTTTTACCCCGCTCCTCGTCCATTTATTTAAGGAAAATTTTAGCCAATTGCTTGATTAAAGATACAGCCACGGCCGGCGCCATGAGACTGTATGACTCCAGACCGGCGTCATCCTTGATTGTCCAGGGCTTCTCGATGATTTTCACCTGTTCGCCGTCCAATTGGTAAACATATTCCGGCGTGAGTTCATAACTATCCACCAGGGCCGCTGCTTTTTTAACCGGGATGGAATTGCGCAGATAGACTTTTTCCACGCCGTGCAAGGCCAGGACCTTGTTGATCAATTTATCGTCTAGTTCTAAGCGCTCGCGGATGGATTCAATCCCCAGATTATCACCTTCCTTAGCGACCATCCTCGCTTTATGACAGTCGGGGTTATCGCACATCAGGAAGAATTCTTTCTTTTCCTTGTCATAGCCGACCTCCTGGGTCGCCAACAATTTAAGATTACGGGGCGTATGACAGATCGGGCAGACGACGCGGTATTTCATGCGCTCGTCAATGACCGATTCCGGAATGTTGATACCGATAAAGACGTCTGGGTCGGAGCGGTAGTCAATCAGGTGCCTAAAATACAGGGCATAATTGATCTGATCCATCTCTCTCGGAAAACCATCAATAAACAGGATCTTTTTCGGCCGCCGGTCGATTTCTCTTTTGATGAGCGCTAGGATGAATTCGGTCGGGAGCAGGGTCTTCTGGTCGCGTCCCAAGAGGGCATCAATCGCCTGCTCCGTTGAGATGAAACCGCGATAATGTTCGTTCAGATATTTCATCAGTTCCGCCTTCTTGGTCTCGTCGGCCAGAGCGGCGTGCACGTCGCGCACCACATCGCCCACGGAAATATGATTGATCTTATCTTCCCCGAAAATCTCCACCATCAGTTTGGAATAAGTGCCCTTGCCGGAATTTTTCTTGCCCAGCCAGTAGGCGATGAAGGTATGATCGGCAAAATATTTTTTCAAACCGGCGATTTCCGCGCCCGCCTTGGCTTGAAAATAAGCCTGCCGCTCCTGAGTGTCGGCCAGATTAAAATTTTTCTCCAATCCTTTGACTCTCGTTTCACAAAACTCTAAAGGAAATTTCTGTTTACTTTCTCCCATAGGAAATTTCTGTTTACTTTCTCCCATATTGATTAAAGGCTTAAAATCACCAGCTCCATGTCTTCCTGGGGCAGGTCTTTTTTATTAATTTTTAATTTTTCTTCGTAAGTCGGCGTCAGACCGAGCTCTTTGATGAATTTTTCCACCGGATCAACATCCACTTTCAGCTCTTTGGTCTTATAATGCATGGGGATGACGATGCGCGGCTCAATCTGTGAAATCACTTCCACGGCCGTCTTGGCGTCAATCGTGTACTTGCCGCCCACCGGGATGAGCAGAATATCCGTCCCCACCAATTTCTCCAGCTGAGCGTTATCCAAGATATGCCCCAGATCGCCGAGGTGAGCGACGGAAATATCATCTATTTCCATGCGATAAATCACGTTCGCGCCCCGTTCCGCGCCCTGCTTGTCGTCGTGATAAGAGTCAATCCCTTCAATCAATACACCCTTAAAGTCATATTCGCCGGCACAATCAATAATCATGGGCTGGCCGCGCAGGGCGTCGGTATTGTTATGGTCGTGGTGCTGATGCGAAACCGTGATGATATCCGCTTCAAAATTCGGCACTTTCAAGCCGATTTCTTTATCAAAGGGATCGGTCACGACCGTCACGCCGTCCGGTCCGATTTTATCCTGGATTTTAAAGCAGGATTGGCCCTGCCAAGTGATAATCATAATAGGTAATTTAACAATAAAAATAGGTCATTAACCTTACCTTGATTATAACAAAATCAAAGGCCCGGGTCAACCCGAAAAGGGGTCGAAAGTAAGAAAAAAGGCCTCCTTGCGGGAAGCCCTTTCTATGAGTAGCGTCAGCATTATTCGCCAACGACTTCACTGTCGCCATTGGCTACATTGCTGTTAATAGTTATCGTTCTTGCTCCTGCCTGCACCACGACGGTTACCGTGACGCGGTGCTTGTGCCCTTGTGAGTTGAAAAGTTCGAACACATAAGCTCTAGTATCCAGATCTTTCATCCTTAAGGGATAAGAACTTTTTCCCCTGGAGATATTGTCGCTTAAGGAGCCACACAACCCGGAAACCGGCGTCAAGACAAACCCGCTCTGATTGTTGATATAGAGCATGGCCCGAGCACGCCTCTTTACCTCACCGGTCGGCGCGTAAGAAGTGGAGAAATCATCGTCTTTTATTGTAATTTCTTCGGTCCCTTTAGGAATCAGGCGAGTTATTGCTTCCTTATAGAGAGTCTTCTGATCGGTAGAATTTGCATAGATGACACTGCATTGCCAGGGCCCCTGTTTGATCTTTCTGGTGTATCCGCTGGATTTGGTGGGGTTCAAACATAAACCGGCAAATTCCTTGTCCTCGAAGAAGACGATCTTATTGGACTTGTTATTCATGCCGATGTCGGATACATTCTCTCCTGTAAGCGTCGAGTTAGGAGCCTTATCGCCCAACCCCATCCTTGAGTTATCGGCCGTAGTATTATCCACATAATAATCACCTTCGGCGTTCTTCTTGAGAATGATTTCACAGAGACCGGCCTGCTTAACGACTGGCAAATGTTTCACCTCGCTTCTTTTAATATAAGTGAAGTCAATCGTCACTTCCTTATCACAAGGTATTAAATCGAATTTGTTAACCGTGTTAGGGTAAATACATCCCAGGTCTTTGCTGCCAACGGTCACTCCAATGGCGCCTTTCCCCTGGTTCGAAACTGTCGTTCCCTGTCCCAGCACCCAGCCAGAGAGGAACATTGCTAAAATGATAAATACAATCTTTTTCATCGTTCTTAGGATTTATTATTTCTACTAAATTTAAGGAAAATCTATATATATCTTAATTGTTTGTCAAAGGACATTAATTGACTTCTTATATTATCATCCTCTTTAAATTATGTCAAGGCCATACTAAGGAATCATAATTTTCACCGTCCCCGCCTGATCCGTGCGTTTAAATTTCATGGCCAGCGCTTGCAGGCGCTCTAAAACTTTTGGCGCCGGATGGCCGAACTTATTGTCGGCACCGACGGAAATAACTACTAATTTCGGATTGACCGCCTGCAAGAATTTTTGGCCGTTGGCACTATTAGAAGCGTGGTGCGAAGCCTTAAAGACATCCGCGACCGGATCCCAATCGGTTTTAAGGAGCGCATTCTCCACGACCGAACTGCTATCACCGAACCAGAGGAATTTTTTACCGAGACAATCTAGTTTGGCGGCTAAGGAATTATTCGGATCAGCTTTCACTCCCAAAGAGGCCGGCGGAAGGAGATTAAGATAACAATCCGGGCGAAAAGCGACTTTTAGCCCGTCCGTTAGCGGAGAAAGCGTCACTTTTTCCCTTTTCGCCTCAGCCAGAAGCGTTTCCCAGGTGGCGTTATCATCGCCCCCCGCGGCATAAATTATCCGTCCGACATCATATCTTTTTAAAACTTCTACCAAGCCGCTGATATGATCTTCATGGCGATGACTGATAATTATCAGGTCTATGCGCCGGTGATTAAACGGCAGATTTTCTCCCAAGCGGCGCAAAACGACCTTGTCCGGCCCGCCGTCTATTAATATTACTTGCCCGGTCGGCGTTTTAATCAAAGACGAATCGCCTTGACCGACATCCAGATAATCCACTTCCAGCCTGGCCGATCCGCGCGGCCAAAAAATCAAACCAATAAGGAAGGCCGCCGCCAAAAATGCCGCGCCGATAAAAATCCGCCGCTTGCCCCAGCTTAATTTTGGCCATTTTTTTGACATGGCCCCAATTATACCAAAACAAAAATGAAAAAAAGTTAAACAAAAAACCGCTCGCGCCTGATCGGCCGAGCGGTTTCTTAAATAATCTTTAAATCAATCTTATCGGATCTTCTCCTGAAAGAATTTTCCCAGATCATTAATCGCGACACGCGTCTGTTTCATGCTATCGCGGTCGCGCACGGTCACGTCGCCGTTCGTTAAGCTGTCAAAATCTACGGTCAGGCAATAGGGCGTGCCAATCTCGTCCTGGCGGCGGTAGCGTTTGCCTATATTGCCGTTATCGTCAAATTCCGCCCGCCAAGTCTGTTTCAATAAATCATAGACCGCTTTCGCCTTGGCGACCAGTTCCGGTTTATTCTTCAATAAGGGGAAAACCGCCACCTTGATCGGCGCCAATTTCGGAGCCAATTTCAAGACGATTCTCGTTTCCCCCTCCAGCTCTTCTTCCGTATAGGCCTCGCAGAGCAAAGCCAGGAAGGTTCGGCCGACGCCGCCGGAAGTTTCTACGATGTTCGGCATAAATTTCTGGCCGGTCGCGGCGTCCAGATAACTCAGATCGGTACCAGAAAACTTACTGTGCTGGGTCAGGTCATAATCGCCGCGGGCATGCACTCCTTCCAGCTCCTTGAAGCCGAAAGGAAAATTATAATCTATGTCATAAGCGGCTTTGGCATAAAAGACCAGGTTCTCATGCTCATGCCATTTCAGATTCTTCTCGCTTATCCCCAAGTCCAGATAAAATTGCCAGCGCCGCTCCTTCCACTCCTTATAATACTTCATCATCTCCTCCGGAGCGACGAAATATTGCATCTCCAGCTGTTCAAACTCCCGCGTCCGGAAAATGAATTGCCGGGCGGTGATTTCGTTCCTAAAGGCCTTACCGATCTGGGCGACGCCGAAGGGAATCCGCACCCGCGCCGTGTCCAAGATATTTTTGTAATTCACATAAATGCCTTGGCAGGTTTCGCCGCGCAGATAAGTCGGCTCCTTCGTCCAATCGCCGGTGAAGCTGCCGAGATTTGATTGCACCAGGAGATTGAATTTCTTGCCGGGCGTGAATTCTTTGGCGCCGCAATTCGGGCATTTTATTTTCGCCGCGTTCTTATCAAAAATCTCGTTGATCTCCTCTTCGCTCATCTTTTCGTCAGCAAAGATATCGGCTTCTTCCAGAAGCGCGTCCAGACGGAAACGGCTATGGCATTTCTTGCATTCGGTTAAAGGGTCGGAAAAACCTTTGACGTGTCCCGAGGCCTCCCAGATTTTCGGGCTCATGAAAATCGCCGAGTCCAGACCGACGATATCGTCGCGCAGTTGCACCATCTCGCGCCACCAGGCCACCTTGATATTATTAGCCAACTCCACGCCGTAGGGGCCGAAATCGTAGACGGCCGTGAAGCCGCCGTAGATTTCCGAGGAGGGAAAAACGAAACCGCGCCGCTTGGCGAGCGAGACGATCTTGTCCATTAAATTATCCGTGTCTTTTTTCTTCATATGTTTAGTTTGCTTGAGGATTCTTTTTAGTTCTTATCTCGTTGCCCGGAAACCAGGCGGGCGTGGTAATCAGCAATAGTTTCATCCGGCCGGAATAAGTGTATTCCACTTTCGGGGGAATGGCAACCAAGTTCCCCGACTGCACTTTATAACTTTTTCGATTGATGGTAAAAGTGCCGACGCCGGACAGAATATAATAGATATGGGTAATCTTTCGGCTGATAATATAATTGTCATGGCCGGTCCTGACGTCGACTTCATAAAACTCTAAATCTTCCCGATCTAAAGCAAACTGGAATCCGGTTAGTCCGCACTGTTTAAAAGTCGGCTTGATAGCTCTTAATTTTAGATATTTACCCATATTACATCTCCTCCAGGGCCTTGATGCCCAGCAGGTTAAGCCCGTTCTTCAAAGTTTGCGCCACGGCTTTTACTAAGACCAGGCGCGCTCGTTTGACGGCCGCCGGCGCCTTCAAGATATTGACGCTATGATAATAATCATTGGAGAGCTGCGACAATTCAAACAGATATTTAGCCAGGACACTCGGGTCATAATGATGAGCCGCGCTCTTGACCGCTTCCGGATAACGGGCGATCTTCATCAAGAGCTGTTTTTCCTTAGCTTCTTGAAGAGCGGCGCTTTTCAGGGGAGTGATCAAAGACCAGGGCCGTTCGCGGCGGACAACGCTTTTGAGCCGGGCATAACTATATTCCAGATAACAGGCGGTGAAGCCGTCAAAACGCGCCGCCTCGTCAATATTAAAGGTGATGATCTTTTCATGGCCGACTTTCAAGAGTTCAAACTTTATCGTGGCGGCAGTCAGATCCAAGGCCGCTTGTCTCACCCGCTTGGCCGTCCAGTCGGCGTGCCGTTCTTTGGTTTCCGCGATCAGTTTTTCTAAAAGCTTGCCCTTTAATTCTTCATAGGTGACGACGTTTCCCGTCCGAGACGACATCATGCCGCCCGGCAGGGTGACGAAATCATAAGAGAGATGGAGGACGGCCGGCCGATAGCCGCTCAATTCCAGGATCTTGAAAAGCTGCTTGAAATACAGGCTTTGGCGGACATCAATGACATAAATGGACAGGTCTAAAGCGTATTTCCTAAATTTTTCCGCGGCTAAGGACAGGTCGCCCACCGGATAAAGGGCGGTGCCATCGGTCCGGATAATCGGCAAAACGCCCAGATCATATTTTTCCAGATTGGCAATAATCGCCCCCTCGCTTTTTACCAAGATTCCCTTTTGTCTCAATTCCTGGACCAACTTCAAGCCGTCATCAACCACTTCGCTCTCGTAAAAGATATAGTCAAACTTGGCGCCCAGTTCTTGATAGATGGTCTGAAAATACTTGATGCTCCATTGCCTCGTCTCCTGCCATAAAGCATAAGCGGCGCCACGGCGGCTCTCAATTGATTTCATGATGGCCGCCACCTCGCTCTGATATTCCGGATGGCCGGCTAATTCTTTGCTGGCGGCAACATAACATTGGCCTAAAAGATAACCTTTATTTTCCGGACGCGTCTGATAAGCTTTATCGCGCCGCCAATTCCAGATCGTTTTGGCGACGTGGATGCCAAAATCATTAACATAAGAAACCGGAATCGCCTGATAGCCGTTCGCGGCCAGCAGCCTGGTGGCCGCTTCGCCGTAAGTTATATTGCGCAGATGGCCGACATGGTATTCCTTGTGCGTGTTGACGTTGGAATATTCCACCAAGACTTTCTTCCCCTGCCCGGAATCGTTTTGTCCGTATTTGGCACCCGCCCGCCGCACTTCTTTAATGAGCGCCGCGGCTAAATACTCCGGAGAAATAAAAAAATTAAGATAGGATCCGGCGGCTTGGACATCAGCCAGATATTTTTTCAGATTCAAATCCGCTTTTAAGCTCGCCTCCAACTCGCGCGCCACTTCCGGCGCCGGCCGCTGTTTGTCCTTAGCCAAATCAAAACAAGCGACGCTCAGATCGCCCAGTTCCGGCCGGGGCGGGAAAGATAATCCCATTGAAACGCCGGGCGGACAGCCCAGGGCCACGGCCAATTTAACTTTTAAACCTTCAAGGAAATCCATCTTATTTCTTAATAATTTTTAACCAGGCCTTCTTGCCTCGCTGGATGACCAAACCGGCGTCATTAATCTCATATTTTCGGTTGATGTCGCTGACGACCGTCCCGTTGATTTTTATGCCGCCTTCGTCCACCAGCCGTTTGGCTTCGCCCTTGCTGGAAAATATCTTCCCCACCAGAGCATCAAGCAGTTCCGCCAAACTTTTTTCACCGCCGGGTAACTTTATCATTTCCATTTCTGCCGGCAATTCCTTTTTCTGGATCGTGCTGACGAAATTCGCCTGTGCTTTATCCGCTTCTTCGGCGCCATGGTTGATTTTGGTTATCTCCCAGGCCAGCTTCATCTTTAGGTCGCGCGGATTGATCTGTCCCTTCTTCAAGCTCTCGGCCATTTTATTTATCTCTTCCGACGGCACGAGCGTACCCATCTCAAAAGCGGTGATGATGACGCCATCCGTCCAGGACATAACCTTACCGTACATGTCTTTCGGTTCCTCATTAAGCCAGACGACGTTCCCTTCGCTCTTGCCCATCTTCTTGCCGCTGTCGTCGGCTAATAATTTTAAAGTTAACACGAATTTTTCTTTGTTCTTCAGGGCCTTCAGCAGATCGCGGCCGCAGAGCATATTGAACATCTGGTCGTTGCCGCCGACTTCCAGATCCACGTCCATGGCCACGCTGTCGTAGCCCTGGGTAAGAGGATACAAGAATTCATGGAGATAAATCGGTTTGGCTTCTTTCAGCCGTTCTTGGAACATGTCGCGTTGGATCATCTGCTGGACGGTAAAGTTAGAGGCCAGCTTCACCAAGCTCTGAAAATCCAGCCGGCTATTCCATTCGCTGTTGTGCCGGACGAGCGCCGGATTAGTCCCCTTAAAATCCAAATAAGCGGCCGCCTGCTTTTGATAATTCGCGGCCTCGCGGTCAACTTCCTCCTTGGTCCGCTGGCGCCGGACCGCTTTCTTGTCGGTCGGGTCGCCGATCAGACTGGTAAAATCGCCTATCAAGAAGATCACCTCATGCCCGAGGCGCTGGAATTGGGCCAGTTTATTGATAGCGAAAGCATTGCCGATATGGAGCGAGGGGGCGGTCACGTCAAAGCCGCAGTAGAGCCGCAAGCGTTCCCCGGAAAGCATTTTCTTCTCTAGTTCGGCGTAATTCGGATAAATCTTTTCCACCCCCCGCGTCAAGACCTCCTTGACCATCTTTTTATCGGTAATTACCTTGGCCATATATATAAGATTAGCATTTGGCGTTAATTAAGGAATTATGTTATAATATTATCAGACTTTTTTAAGTTTTTCAATTATTTTAAATAAATAAAAAAGTAATAAAGCTAAGCTCAAAAATTAGCTTTTTAAACTTATGTTCTCTTATCGCGCCTTATTAAGACAGGCCTGGAACATCGCCCGAAAGTATAAATATCTCTGGTTCTTCGGCTTGTTCGCTTCCTTGACCGTTTCCGGCGGCTCCCTGGAATATTCGGTCATCACCCAAAATCTCAATCAGGGGCTGATCAACGGTTCTTACAGCCAGCTGAACGTCATCGGCGGTCTGCGTGACTTCCTGGTCAGCTTGTGCCAGGGGCTGGTTAATCTCTTCCAGCAGAACATCTGGGTGGTTCTTAATACCTTGTCTCTGATCCTGATCACTCTGGCGATTCTCGTCGTCTTCATCTGGCTGGCTATCTGCTCCCAGGGCGGCCTGGTGATGGACATAAAAAAGATTGCCACCGCCAAGAAAACGCCCGGCGATCTGACGATCAGGAACGGCTTGACCGTCGGCCACCAGCATTTTTGGTCGCTCCTCGGCTTGAACATCATCATCCAGATATTGGTTTATGTCGCTTTCTTCATCATCAGCTTGCCGCTCTTATTCCTGGTCCTATCCGACGCTTCCATCCTGGTCTTGATTTATACCATCCTGTTCGTCGTCTTCCTGCCCGTCTCCGTCTGCCTGTCCCTGATCTTCAAATACGCCATCGTCGCTAACGTCACGGAAAACAAATCCTTTGTCGCCGCCATAGAACGCGGCTGGGCGATGTTCAAGAAGAATTGGCTGGTGAGCCTAGAAATGGCCGTAATCATCTTTGTCATCACCTTCCTGGTCGGCGTGCTCGCCCTGCTCATCATCTCTTTCATTTTCTTCCCCCTCTTCATGCTCGGTGCCTTGGCCAAAATCGGCTGGCTCATGGTATTAATGGTCATCTTAGCCATCGTCTTTATCGTCCTGGTCGGCTCTTTCATGACCACTTTCCAGACCGCGGCCTGGACCAACCTTTTCTTATGGCTGAAAGATAAGAGCGCTCTGGCTAAATTGGAAAGAATCTTCAAGCGCGCCCATTAAGCTTATGTCCGATCTCGCTTCCATCAACAGTTTGCTCCAACCGACCGACGACGAGGATAGCGTCGCCGGTCGTTTTGCGAAAAAACAGACGGAAATAAAAAATAAGGAAATTGAGAAGTTGACCGACGCCAAAGCGCAGGCCCTGGGTTTGGGTTACGTCAACTTATTCGGCTTTCCGGTCAGCCCCGAGGCCTTGATGCTTATCCCTGAAGAACGGGCGCGCGAGTTGAGCGCGGCCTGTTTTTATTACGACGGCCATAACCTGCGCCTAGGCTGCCTGGAACCGACTGAGGAAGCGGTCGCCGAACTGGCGCGTCTCTGTGAACAGTATTTCTGCGAAGGCAAACTCTACCTGATTTCTGAAACCAGCTGGCAAACTGTCTTAGCCGCCTATAAGACCCTGCCGAAAGTCAAAAAATATTCAAGCGGCGTGGAAATCACCGAAGTTAACCTGGAAAAATTCAAGGAAGCAATTACCAGCTATAAGAACCTAAACGAAAAGATTAACGAAGTCAATATCACCGACGTCGTCACCCTGATGCTGGCTGCCGCCATCAAGGTCGGCGCCTCCGATATCCATATCGAAGCCGAAGAAACCGGCGTCGCCGTCCGTATCCGCATCGACGGTGTCCTGCAGGACGCAGCTATCCTTAAACGGGACAAGTGGAATAAGATCATTTCCCGCCTGAAGATCTTGGCGCGCGTCAAAATCAATATTGAAAACAAGCCGCAGGACGGCCGCTATACCATTTTCTTGAAAAATAAAAAAATCGACGTCCGCTGTTCCTTCCTGCCCACGGCCTTCGGTGAAAGCGTGGTCATGCGCCTGCTTGATTCCACGGCCACGGCCTTGGATCTGGAAAGCTTGGGCGTCCGGCCGGAAATCATGCCGATCTTAGAAAAGGAAATCGCCAAACCGAACGGCCTGATCCTGACGACCGGGCCGACCGGCTCGGGCAAAACCACCACTCTCTACGCAATTTTAAAACGCTTGAACAAACCGGGCGTAAAGATAATCACGCTTGAGGATCCGATTGAATACCAATTGCCGGGCATCAACCAGAGCCAGGTGGAAACCAAACGCGGTTACAGCTTTTCCGACGGCTTGCGCTCGGTCCTGCGCCAGGATCCGAACGTAGTTATGGTTGGCGAAATCCGTGATCTGGAAACGGCGGAAATCGCCGTCCAGGCGTCCTTGACCGGCCACTTAGTCTTGTCTACGCTTCATACCAACGACGCCGCTGGCGTCATTCCCCGCTTGATAGATATCGGGGTCAAGCCATACTTCTTAGTGCCCTCCATCAACGCGGTCATGGGGCAAAGATTGGTCAGAAAACTCTGCCCTAAGTGCCGCCGGCCGCATATATTGGAGACGGCGGACAAAGAACAGATCAATCGGATCTTAGCCGTCATCTCCCCCAAAGCCGGAATCAATGTCCCGGCCGAATTGCCGGCGATTTACCAATCGGGCCCCGGCTGCGAATTCTGCAATTTCACCGGCTATAAGGGCCGCCTCGGCATCTGCGAGATCTTGACCATGAACGATAACCTGAAACAGCTGACCGTGGATAAGGCGCCCTCCTTCAAAATTCTGCAACAAGCCATGGAGAACGGCATGATTACCATGCTCCAGGACGGCATCCTGAAAGTTTTGGACGGCATCACTTCCCTGGCCGAAGTCTACCGCGTGGTCGGAAATTTTGACTACGTCAACGAGCTATACGATATCGTCATCTCGCAGACCATCGGCCGCGGCGTGATGATCAAGCCCGAGGTGATGGCCAAAGCCAAAGAACTCAGCCAAGATATTACCAAGATTCCGGCGGCGGTTAAATCCATCCCCACGGGTGAACTGATCGACTTGACTATGGCGCTCGCCGCCATTAACGACGCCGGCGACCTGCATATTGAACCGGAAGAGAACGACGTCAAGGTCCGTTTCCGGATTGACGGCGTCCTGCATGATATATTGACGCTGCCCAAAACCAGCTATCTGCCCATCTTGTCGGAAATAAAGATCCTCTCCGGCGCGGCCACCAACGTCAGGCGGGCCACCTACGACGGCCGCTTCAGCATCTACCTGCCCGGAAATAAGATTGACTGCCGCTTATCCATCATCGCCGGCGGTTACGGGGAATCGATCGTCATCCGCCTCCTCTCCACGCCGGCCGCCAATCTGGATATGGCTAAACTGGGCATCACTGAACCGGCTCTCAGCGCCCTGAAGCTGGCCATGAAAAAAACCCGCGGCATCATCATCACCACCGGTCCGACCGGCTCGGGAAAGACCACGACCTTATACAGCATCTTGAACCAGCTGAACAAGCCGGACGTAAAGATCATCACCGTGGAAGACCCGATTGAATACCAGTTGCCGGGCGTCATGCAGACGCAGATTGATGAAGCGGGCGGCTACACTTTCGCTTCCGCCATGCGTTCCTTGTTGCGCCAAAATCCGAATATCATGATGATCGGCGAAATCCGCGATACGGAAACCGCCAAGATTGCTATGGAAGCGGCCCTGACCGGCCACTTGGTCTTATCCACCATCCACGCCAATAACGCCTCCGGCGCTATTTCCCGTTTTGCCGGCTTGGGTCTGGATCGTCAGACCTTAGCCAACGCCATTGAATTCACCATCGGCCAGCGCCTGGTCCGCCGCCTCTGCCCTGACTGCAAAAAACCGACTACGCCCAATGACCAAGATCTGGCGCGCGTTAAGACGGCCCTCGCGGCCATAAAGAATCCGACCGTGAAAATTCCCGATAAACTGACTTTCTGGACGGCGGTCGGCTGTCCGAAATGCGGCCAGGTCGGCTATAAGGGCCGGCTCGGCTTATACGAAGCGATCACTATGAGTCCTGACATCCAGACCTTAGTGCAGAAACCGGCCGTGACCGATTTTGAGATTGAATCCGCGGCTATAAACGACGGCTTAGTGACCATGCTCCAAGATGGCGTACTGAAAGCGCTGGCCGGTGAAACTTCTTTGGAAGAAGTGTTTAGAGTGATTTAAATAATTTACAAAACGCCTTATTATGATCGACCCAAAATTCTTGGAAGAACTGAAAAAAAATTATCGTGCCAATGAAGGTGAGCGCCGGCAGATAATTTCCGCCTCCAATAATCTGCTCTTCGACGCCAAAAAAATAATCTTCGCCCTGCAGCGCGAGGATTTTAAGATCGCGGAAGCGAAACTGGCGGAAGTGGAAACCGGTTTAAGAAATTTAGCCGCCCGTTTCGGCGTCAATCGTTTGCATAAAGAAGGCGCCTATCTGGCCGCCGCCGAAGAATACCTGGAAGGCAAAACTTTCTATGCCGTCATCAAGAGTAAAAAGATTGAGGCGGTCAAAGATCTGACGCTCGGCTACGAGTCATATCTGGGCGGCATCTGCGATCTCCTCGGCGAACTCGTCCGCTACGCCACCAACCGGGCGGCTAAAGGAAAGTTCGGCGAGGTGGCCAAGATAAAAAAGATCGCCGACGACATCATGGCGCAACTGGTGGACTTTGATCTGACCAGCTATCTACGGACCAAATACGACCAAGCGCGCGGCCATCTGCGCAAGCTAGAACAGATGGCTTACGATATAAAGATCCGCGGCAAAAAATAAGGCGCAACACCGCCTCGGCGGCCACGTTTATGCTCATCGCCATCATTTCCGACATCCACGACAATCTGCCCAACCTGGAAACCTGTCTGGATTGGTGTCGGAAAAACCGAGTAGAGAAAATCATCTGTCTCGGGGACCTCACCAACGAAGAAACCTTGAATTATCTTGCCGGCCAATTCGCCGGCGAGATTTTTTTAGTGAACGGCGTGGAATTATATAGTGAGGCGGACCTGAAACAATACAAAAACATCATTGATTGCGGTCTGACCGCCCGGCGCGAATTTGACGGCGTTAGTATCGGCTTCGTCCATCGGCCGCGGGACATTGAACCGCTCCTAGCCGACGACCCAGACTTCATTTTCCACGGTCATACCCATAAGCCCTGGATAGAAAAACGCGGCGCGACCACGTTCGCCAACCCGGGTAACCTGGCCAACACTTTCTATGCCCCGACCTTCGCGGTCCTGGATACGGCGACGAGAAAGTTGGAGCTGAAGATTCTATCTGATCTATAAATATTTACAAAAAAATCGGCTCCACTCAGGAGCCGATTTTTTTATGTTTATTTACCTAATAATTTTATTCGGTGAAATTGAAATATTGATTACCTGGGTTAACGACAGCGATAGCTGCGCTCAAACGATTATTATTCTCATTAAGCTCATCTAACTCATTGCCGTTATCCACGATATAATCCAAATAATAATTTCCCGGCTGGACGAATTTGCCGAGCCAGAGGAAACCGATGGATTCGCCCGGCAGAAGCGGATAAGCAGCGGTCGGCATCGGGCGAGTAGTCAGATAGCTGCCCGGGCCCGGAGTCTGGGCGTCATACTGCCAGTCAGGCGACTGTAAGGGCAGATTAAAATAAGTATTAGTGAGACCGGCGCCGCTATAAAGCGCTTTGTTGCCGACATTCTTGACTATGACCAGGACCGTGCCGGTCTGATTGGTGAAGTTGGTCGAGAAAGTGATGCTCGTCACGGTTAAATCCGGTTTGTAAGCTATCTGATTACTGGTCTTAGCAAACGCCGGAGCGACCAAAAAGGCTAAACCCAAAAAAGAAACCGCTACGATTGATTTAATTCTCCTCATAATTTTAATATTATTAATATTTTCGTTAATAATATATTGTACACTATTTATATTATTCTGTCAATACCTATGTAAAACTGCAAATAATGCTTAAGAATTACCAAAATACTCCTAAAGTACCTTCTTTAAATACTGCCCCGTAAAGCTCTTAGCCACTTTGGCCACTTCCGGCGGCGTGCCGGCCGCCACTAAGTAGCCGCCTAAATCGCCGCCTTCCGGACCCAAATCAATGATCCAGTCTACCGATTTGATGACATCCAGATTATGTTCAATAATCAGGACTGTGTTGCCTTGATTGACCAGCATGTTCAAGACTTTGAGCAGTCTTTCAATATCGGCAAAATGCAGGCCGGTCGTCGGTTCGTCCAAAATATACAAGGTCTTACCCGTCGCCCGGCGCGAAAGTTCTGTGGCTAATTTAATTCTCTGCGCTTCGCCGCCGGAGAAAGTCGTGGCGCTCTGGCCTAATTTTATATAACCCAAACCGACTTCATCCAGGGTACTGAGCTTCTGGCTGATGGCCGAATGGCTCTTAAAGAATTCACGGGCTTCTTCCACGGTCAGATCCAGGACTTCGGAAATATTTTTGCCCTGGTATAAGATTTCCAGAACCGGCGGCTTGAATTTTTTTCCGCCGCAGACTTCGCAGGTCAGATAAACGTCGGAGAGGAACTGCATCTCCACCTTGATGACGCCGTCGCCGGCGCAATTTTCGCAGCGGCCGCCCGGGACATTAAAGGAAAAATGTCCGGCGCCCAGGCCTTTGACGCGCGCCTCGGGAAGTTCGGCGAACAAGTCGCGGATATAAGTGAACAAACCGGTATAGGTCGCCGGGTTGGAGCGCGGCGTCCGGCCGATGGGCGACTGGTCAATGTCAATCACCTTATCAATGAATTCCAGGCCTTTGATCTCCTTATGCTCGCCCGGTTCCGTCTTGGCGCGATAAAATTTCTTGCCCAAGGCATTGGCTAGGATGTCGCTCATCAAAGTGGATTTTCCCGAACCGGACAAGCCGGTGATGGCCACTAGTTTCCCGAGCGGGATACTGACATCAATATTTTTCAAATTATGTTCTTTAGCGCCTAAGATTTTTATCGCCTGGCCGCTGCCGGCGCGGAATTTCGTCGGCGCCTTGATTGCTTTCTTCCCAGCCAGATAGGCGCCGGTCAAAGAGTTAGGCGCTTTCTTAATATCATTAGGCGTGCCGGTAAATAAGACTTGGCCGCCGAATTCGCCCGCGCCCGGGCCGATATCTATCAGCCAATCGGCCGCCAGCATCGTGCTGGCATCGTGTTCTACGACGATGACCGTATTGCCGTTATCGCGCAAATCTTTCAGGGTGGCGATCAGCTTGTCGTTGTCTTTCTGGTGCAGGCCGATGGACGGCTCATCTAAAACATATAGGACGCCGGTCAGATTGGAACCGACCTGCGAAGCCAAACGTATCCTTTGCGCTTCGCCGCCGGCCAGCGTCGCCGCCGAACGGCTCAGGGACAGATAAGACAGGCCGACGTTATTCAATAATTCCAAATTCTTGATGACTTCTTTCAAAATCGGTTCGGCCACTTTCAATTGGCCATTAAGAACGCCGCTCTTGAACCAGCTCGGAAAAAGCGTGCCGAGTTCCTTGACGCTCTTATTGGTCAGTTCGCTGATGGACAGGTTATTGACCTTGACTGATAAAGACTCATTTTTCAGCCGCGCGCCATGGCAGGCCGGGCAGAGCGAAGTGCGCATCACTTTTTCGATTTCCGTCTTCACGAAACTGGATTTCGTCTCCGAATACTTATCTTCCAGGTATTTCAACAGGCCGACAAAATTACCGTCGCCCTTCAAGAGCAATTTTTTTTCTTCCGGCTTCAGATCTTTGATAGCCGGTCGCAGGCTGAAATTATGCCGCGTAGCCAATTCGCTCAGTTCCAGATACAAGCCGTTCCCGTTCAGATTGGCGTGCGACAGGGGCTTGATCGCCCCTTCCAAGATGCTTAAGTTAGCATTAAAGACCAGCTCCGGATCGATTTCCAATTTCACGCCCAGGCCGCCACAGGCTAAACAGGCGCCGTGCACCGAGTTGAAAGAAAAATCGCGCGGTTCCAGTTCCGGGCGCCGGTAGCCGCAATCCGGACAGACGAAAAATCTCTCCTGTTTGGAGGACTTGAACTCGCGGCCGCGGATATGCTTGGCGACTTTTTTCTCTTCCGAGGCGCGCTTCAATTTTATCTGGCAATTAGGGCAATAGGGCTGGCCGCATTTGGCGTATAAGAGCCGGAGGTAGTCGTAAATTTCCGTGATCGTCCCGACGGTGGAGCGCGGGTTATGGCCAACGGTACGCTGATCAATGGAAATCGCCGGCGACAGGCCTTCTATTAGGTCCACTTCCGGCTTGTCCATGAGCCCCACGAATTGCCGGGCATAGGCGGACAAGGATTCCACGTAGCGGCGCTGGCCTTCGGCGTAAATCGTGTCAAACGCCAAAGACGACTTGCCCGAACCGGACAAACCGGTGATGACCACCAGCTTATCGCGCGGAATGTCTAAATCAATATTCTTCAGATTATTAGTCCGGGCGCCGCGGATTTTGATGAAGTTTAAAGCCATGGGAAAGGTTTAAAAATAATTAGGCTTATTATATAGGAAAACGGGGAAAAAGACAAGCGCTGACTCTAAAGATGCCAGCCAAAGACTAATAAAAAATCCCGCCCTGAGGACGGGGGTCGGGCAGCTTTAACCGGCCAGCCGTTTAAAGAATCGGGTAAAACAGCTTTAGAATCCTCATCAACAAGCGGTCGCCTAAGCCCAGGCGGCGCCGGGCGGCGGCAAACGGAAGAGATTCCTTTTTCCAAGTGCCGATGATTTTTTCCAGATCGGCCACCAGGTCCTTCTGTTCAAAAAATACGCCGGCTTCCAAGTTGAAGTTAAAAGACAAAACATCCATATTCTGCGAACCGAGCACGCCCTCCCGGCCGTCAATCAACATCAGTTTGGCATGGTTCATGGCCGAGAGCAAATAAATTTTTGCGCCCAGATCGGCCAGCCGGCAAGCGTTCAGATAATTGACCTTATTAAGAGATTTGATATCGGTGTCGTTGGGGATGATAATTTCCACATTCACGCCCCGGCGGCTAGCGTCATCCAGCGCCACTAGGAGCCGCCGCGGCGGCAAGAGATAAGGCGTGACGATCTGGACTGAGGCGCGGGCATTCTTTATATGTTCGCGATAATAACGATTTAAACTATAGATCTGAGCGGCGCTCTCGGAATTATCCGTCACCCAAGCTTTTAGTTTTTTAATCAGCGTCCAGTGGGCAAATCGCAAAATCGTTTCCCGTTTTCCGCCCGCCGCTTTATAACTCAAAGCGAAGGATCTTAAAAGCGGCCGAACGATGCGGCCCGTGAGTCGAAGCTGCAGATCCCGCCAATTCCTCGTTTGTTCCTTGATATTGACGCCGCCGATAAAGGCCACGCGCCCATCGATGATCAATATTTTCCGATGGAGATGTTTCAGCCAATGGCTGAAAAAGATGAATTCCGCCCCGGCCGCGCGCAGTTCTTCGGCCGCCCCCTGGCGCAAGCTGGAAGAGCCGAAAGCATCGGCGATGATCACTACGGCCACGCCGGCGCGCGCCTTGTCTTTTAACAGTCCCAAAAAATTATGCGTCGCTTGGGTATCGTCCAAAAAGATATACATTTCTAAATAAATGGACTTTTGGGCGGCGGCCATGGCCTTGAACATGCCGTCCCAGGCTTTCTGCGAAGTGGTATAGAGGCGGTATTTCATAGATTAAGGCGGCGTTTGATGGCCGGCAGCGCCTGACGCGCCGCTTTTTCGCCGACGGCGATCATCTTTTTAGCCATGGCCGGATTCAGATATTTCTTATAACTATCTTCGGAAATGAATTTGGAGTCGTCCAGATCAATCGCCACATCAGCCGCCCGCATGGAATTTTTTGCCAGATTATAAATGGCGATGCGCGTGCTCCGCAAAGCGATCGCTAGGGTATTGAATTTCCGATTGATAAATTCACGCCGGCTATAAAGATTGACGCCCACCACGACGTCCGCGCCCATTCTCCTGACCAAGTCAGCCGGGACCGGATCGGATAAAGCTCCGTCCACGAGCAATTTCTTCTTATAGGCCAGGGGTTTAAAGACCAGCGGCACGGAAGTACTGGCTCTCACCGCGCGCGCCACGTCGCCGGAAGAAAAGATCATCGGCTGGCCGGAAATCAAATCCGTGGCCACGATCTGTAAAGGAATCTTCAAATCGGAAAATTTATGCCGACGCAAATTTTTTTTCAGCAGAACGAAAAACTTATCGCCGGAAATCAGTCCGCCGCCCCAGCTCGGATCAAATAAGACTCCCCAGCGTTCACGGGCGTTATCAAGAATATCTTTTTCTAATTTCTTGGCGTCTTTAAAAATGGCGTAATGGGCGGCCACCCAAGCGCCGATGGACGAGCCGCTCAGATAATCAATCTGAATATGATTGGCTTCCAAAACCTTCAAGACGCCGATATGGCTGAAGCCGCGAAAAGCGCCGGAGCCCAGGGCCAAGCCCAATTTTTTGCGAGTAGACATATAGGATATTATAGTATAAACTGGAGAAATTAGATAATGGACAGGGGCGCCGGGCTGTGATAAACTTTAGTATTAGATAATGGACGGAGGCGCCGGGCTGTGATAAATTTTAATATATGAGTCCTGAAGAATTCAACCAAAAAAAGCCGATTACCGCCGCCGAAGTTGATCCGGAGAATCTTGAAGATATCGCCGATTACTATCAGTTTGAAGTGGCCAACGGTTTTTCCAAGATCCCCGAGCAGTCCTCTTTGGAAAAGATGGCCGCTTTCCGGCAGAGACAAATCCGGGAGAACAAGCTGCGCGTCATCAAGGCGACGGAGAGCGGCCAGACGGTCGGCACTTCCATCGTCGTTCTGGAAAACGGCGCCATGGGAAAAACCATCAAACCCGACGAGGCCTGGGCGGCCGGGACGGTGATCGATAAGTCCAAGCGGAGCCAAGGCATCGGCGAAAAATTATCTTATGAACAGGATCGGATCGCCCGCGCGGCCGGCAAGAAAAGCTTGCTCACCACGATCGCCAAAGATAATTTTCCCAGCATGCGCCTCCGCCTCAAAGTCGGTTATGAACTGGACGGACTGGATAAGCGGCCCGAAGAGACAAATTATTTCTATCGGAAGAACCTGACGGCTGACGATAAGCCGAGCCAGGATTGGGCGCAAGAAGTCCGGTCGGGAAACCTGAAATTATCAGAAAACAAGCCGCCGGAAGAAAAAGAAACGGCCGACCAGGTCTTAGTTGACCCGGCGGACGACAAAACGGCCGAACAATTGCTGGCGAGCGGCTACAAAGGAGTTTATCTCTTACGGCCGGAGGATTTTGAAAATGAAAAATTGATTGATAAGAATCTATTGGTTTTCGCGAAAACCGTTGACCGAGAAAAGGAACAGCGGGCGGCGGATCAGAAATTCCAGGAAGAAAAAGCGGCGGGACAAAAAAGCGATCAAGAAGAAATCTCCAGAATAAGAAAAGACATCCAAGACTTAAAGTAAACTTAAGACAAAAAATGCTGGCCGCGAGCCAGTATTTTTTTATTGGGTGATACTAATTAAAAATCAAATCGACTCCTAAATATCCTTCAATAATTGGAGCATCTGATCGTGCACCTTCCCGTTAGTCGCCAAAACCGACGTCGATTCGGTCGTAATCTTATTCCCTTCAATATCCGTGACCACGCCGCCGGCCTCCTGGACTAAAAGCGCGCCGGGCAAAATATCCCAAGGGTAAGTTCGGACATTGAAAAACACGTCAAACTTGCCGCTGGCGATATAGGACATGGCCGCCAGGCCGGACCCGAACATCCTCATATGCAGGGTTTTTTTGAAAATACTGTCCAGCGCCAAGATAGTTCTGGCTCGGGCATCTTTTTTTGAAGAAATATGGATCATCACGATCGTTTTTTCCAATTCGAAATTATCGCTGACCGTGATGCGGCGGCCATTTAAGGTCGCTCCTTGGCCGGCTTCGGCGAAATACATTTCGTCCTTGATCGGATTATAGATGGCGGAAATCAGCGGCTGGCGCTTATAGGTCAGACAAAGAGCCACCCGGAAGGGCGCGCTGGCGTAAAAATAATTCATCGTCCCGTCAATCGGGTCCATGATCCACAGATATTCTGAGTGCTGGTCAGAAAATCCGGACTCTTCCGAAAGGATGCTGTGTTCCGGAAAATTGGCCTTGATCTTATCAACTATGATTTTCTCCGACCGGATATCAATATCGGTAACGATATCGCTTTTCGCTTTAAAGGAGACTTCCTTCACCTTATCAATATTCTCCATTAAAAGCCGCCCCGCCTCTTTAACGGCCTCCCTGGAAATTTTTTTGGCTCGGTCTAAATCCATATGCTTTTACCTATATTGCTCATCATAAATTTTTTCCAATTCAGCAATCGCTTCGTCTTTCTTGTTATAAAGAGGGTGGCCGGCTTCAAGGCCCTTCAATTTTTCCAAGAAGGCCTCAATGACTGATTTATACTTCCTTTTCAACTTTTTATATTTATCGCTGTTCGGGTCTAGCGAATGGAGATCAATGTTGACCGACAGGTCGGCTAATTTCAAGATGAACAGTTTCGGATCATTAATGATGTCTTCGGCGTGTTCGGCGTATCGTTTATTAATAAAGTCCTGCTTGTCCTCTCCGGTCAAGCCCGAATCTTCAGCTAAAGAGTTAAAGTCGTGGTTGGTCATGTTCTCCGTATAATATTTTACCTGGTCGCCAAACCTTTCCTTAATCTCTTTGAAGCTGAAATCTCTAAAAATATCGCCGTATCTTTCTTTAGAGGCGGCGTCAATGCTAAATTGCAGATATTGCTTATCCGGATATTTCCGATTGACCCGCTCTACGAAAATATGGTCGGACTGGTCTTCCACGCCGTCGTGGACCAGGGCGGCGACAACCAGTTCGGCGTCATCGCTCATTTCCATGACCTTCTCGGCAACCGCCAAAGGATGGCTGGCAAACGGCCGGCCGTCCGCCCGGTCTTTCTGGGGCAGATGGATCTTCAGCATGAAATCCAGCGCTTCGTTGATCTTTTTTAAATCATCTCCGGAAAATTTTTCCGAAGCTTTGCGCTGGAAATCGCTAATCTCATTTTCTATCTTCCCCCGGCGGGCAAACGCTTCTTCGGGGTTGGAACTTATTCCTAAGGGCATATAGTTATATAGATATTATATATAGATATTATATACCGATTGCCCCACCTTTTAAATACCCAGAGATAGGGCGCTTAAATTACTGGGCGTTGCTAAATAATAATATTCATGCTAAGACGATAACAAGTAAAATTACAGAACTTTAACAATATTAACCAAAAACATATGTGAGATGACAAAGAGATTCCAACGTAAAAAAGAGGATTTTGTCTGCGACAATTGCGGAACTACGGTTAAGGGCGACGGTTATACCAACCATTGCCCCATCTGCCTGTACAGTAAGCATGTGGATATAGATCCTGGCGACCGCTTGTCGGATTGCCATGGCCTGATGAAGCCGGTCGGCTTTGAGGTAAAAGGTCGGGGATATGTGATTATTCATCGCTGCTTAAAATGCGGCTTTGAAAAAAAGAACAAATTTTCCGATAAAGACAACCTTGAAGTCTTATTACAATTATCTAACCCGTCTAACAAGGAGGCTAAGAAATGAAAAACCAAAAAAAATCGGCGGCGCTTATCGCCGTCCACAATGTGATCCCGCATCTTTGCCAGATCGAGCTGACTTACGCCTGCAATGCTGATTGCATATTCTGTTACAACCCCGTAAACATCCCCATCGGCGATTTAGAAATAATGGATCGCCTGGTGGAAAGCGTCGCTAAGAGCCAAATACCGCATGTCTATCTTTTCGGCGGCGAACCGAGCTTATTGCCTGTCAAAAGACTCAATAAGTACATCGAGATGCTCAGCGATCATTCCTCGGTGACCATCGTCACTAACGGCATCATACGCCTGGAAGGTATCTCTAAGAGATTGGCTTGTTTCGGCATCCCTATTCACGGCCCCCGGGCTGAAAACCACGAATTCTTTAACCGCCGTCCGGGCAGTTTCCAAAAAATTCTTGGCAATATCAAATATTACGTCAACGAAGGCCATGATGTCCGCTGCATACCGGTCTTGACGGCTTATAATTACAACCAGATGTATGACATCATTAAACTGGCGGCCGAACTGGGCATGGAGTCAATCTATGTTGATCGTTACGAAGACGGCGGACGGGGAGCAGCTAATTCGTCTAAATATAACCTGAAACCCAGCTCCGAACAATTCAAAGAAGCGGTCAGTCAGATTATCAAGGCCCGAAATGATTTTCCAATCTTCAAGGGCATGGTCGGCTTCGGCACGGCGATACCTTATTGTTTGGATGAAAGACTGGAAGAAGAGAGATTGAATGCCAGTTGCGGCGCCGGGACTACTTTTTGCGCTATCAACCCCGAAGGCGGCTTGCGCGTCTGCAACCAATCGCAATTAGTTTTCGGTAATATCCTGGAAGAACCGTTGGAAATCATCTGGAATAAGCCCTCGCTGAACATCTTTCGTGATCTCAGCTGGGTAACGGAGCCCTGCACTTCATGTCAGCGCTTGTCGGAGTGTCTCGGCGGTTGCAAGGTCGATGTCAATTGTTCGGATAAATTCTGCGTCGATTACGCCGTCCGCCACTTGAAGGCGCCGCCTAGCCAGATAAAAAAAGCGGCCAAAGCGCCGGCTATCACTTATCCGAGTGATTACCGTTTCTTCCGCTCCAGCCCGTTTCTGAAACTGACGACCAAATATACTCAAAAATTCCTGGTCACCCGTTATCAAACCGTCAAAATCGATAAGCTGTCGCTTTTGATGCTTGAAAAAATCTTACGGGAGAAGATAGTTGATGAGGAAAAATTCATCGGTTACTTTTCTGAAAGATTGGAAGAGACGGAAGTCCGTCTCTTTCTCAGCAAACTGCTGCAGGTATCAGCCATTGAACTTATAAAAAAGGAGGAGATATGAAAACGACGGAAATCCACTGGGAAGTAACCAACCAGTGCAACTTGCATTGTTCATACTGCCGTTCAGACTCGGGAAAGCCAAGACTAAATGAATTATCAACCGCTGAGGCTTTAGCGATTCTGAAAAAAGTATCCGACGCCGGAATTAAGCGGATCTGTTACACCGGCGGCGAGCCATTTTTCAGGCCAGACTTCAAAGATTTGCTTGAGGAGACAGTGCGCCTGAAAATGAAGGCGGCGGTGATAACTAATGCGACTCTAATTGACCAGAAGACTATCAGCCTGATAAAGGCCTTAAAAGTCGAGTTAAGTATCAGTCTGGACGGCGCTGCTCCGGATATCAATGACCGTCAACGCGGTGCCGGAACTTTCTCTAAGGCGCTAAAAGTCATTGAGCTCTGTCGCTCGAGCGGCATCAAGCCCTATCTTTGCGCCACTATCAGCCATGACAACATCGGCCATCTAGAAAGCTTGATGCAATTCGCCGCCGATCATGACAGTCCCATACGCTTCAAAGAGATCTCCGTCGGCGGACGAGCCAGTGATTCTTACGGCGGCTTGTTATCCCCTCGAGAAGAAAGTCGTCTTAAAGATTTCGTGCCCGCGATCATTAAAGAAATCTTTGAAGACGAAACGGTTATCACTGACGAGGATTGTTGGGCCGATGGCCGAAGCCTGTTCATGAGCGCCGAAGGAGATCTGTATTTCTGCAACGAAATTTTTGTGCGCCAGCCGGGTCTTAAGCTGGGGAATGCTAAATCTTTCGACTTTAACCGCGACTTCAAAAAATCCCAGGCCAAACTCAAATGTTGCTCAGGCGCGCTGGTCAGCAAAAATACGGCGATCCTCTATCGGACGCCGTTCGCTTGCGAATTTCTGGCGGATCTAAATTCTCCGATTGAGACCCTGAAGAAGCTTTATCAGGAACTGGATAATTTATATGAAGGGATCGGGGAAGATTGCTCCCAGTGTCGCGAGAATGATTGCATGGGTTATATCTGGCTCTTAAAAGCTGAGGCTAACCGATTATATCGTTCGGGGACACCCTTAGTACAGATCAATGAAGGGCCGACTTTCATCCACTCTTTCCCTAAAGACGAGTCCGGCGGACTGAATCTTTCCGCCCGATATCCGGTTTGCAGCCAGGTGGATTGTTCCGGTCGTGTCTGCCTGATCCGCAAGAAACGGCCGTTAGTCTGCCATATTTATCCCGGTGGACTGGAAACTCTGGAAAATGGTAAAATAGTCTGGGTGATGCACCTTGATTGTTTGTACGTTAAAAAAATGGAGGAGCAAGGCCTGATTAATAATTTGGGAGACAAGTTTGTCTCAATTATCAATAGGATTTCTCCGCCATTACTTAACGAAATCATGGAAACTTATAAAGCAGTCAATGCTATCTCTGCTTTTCCAAATGGTAGCAATAAATTTAAAATTCTGAAAGGAGGTATTTAACATGTCGAAATGCACCGCGGTTTTGGATTCTGCAAAAATTGCCAAGATTCAGGTGAAGGTCAAGAAGGTCAGCCCGAAAAAAACGAAGAAAGAAAGGGGCTAAGACCGGAAGTACCTACAAATCTGTGGAGGGGGCTCATTGAGTCCTCTTCTTTTTTATTTAAGCGGCAGGGCGGCCGCTAAGATTTGGCAGGGATTCTCCGCGGTCCAGCCGGGATAGGGACTGATTATTTCAAGAGTATAAAAACCAAGTTTTTTGTAGAAAGCTCTAGTTTTGGCATAGCCGCTATCTTTGGCCGTTTCCGCTAAAGTCTTAACGTAACAAATTTTATAGCCTTGAGAAGAAAAAATATTAAGCGAGTCTTTGATTAATCTGGATCCGACCCCTTGCCCTTGCGAATCAGGGCGGACTGCCAACCAAGAAATTTCCAAAGAAGCGGTATCCGCTTTCCTTAAAATAACAAAACCGACCAGGAGACCGCCCCTGAAAGCGCCATAGATATCTTGGTCTTTAAGATCTCGACCGAGAGACGCCAGCCCGTCCTTATTAAAAAATCCTGGCAGCTCCTTAGCTATAGCCAGGGGCTCTTCTCTCTGGTCGATTTTCTCTATTATTATATCTGGCATGTCCATCTTTATAACCGTAGTCCCTAGGGGAATCGAACCCCTGTTCTCAGGATGAAAACCTGACGTCCTAACCACTAGACGAAGGGACCAAAACTATCTTCAAAATAAAAATCTAAGCGCTTAGATTTACTTATATTTTATGGAAAAACTAGCTCTTTGTCAATGATGGGGCATTTTGCTTATTACCACTTATTGACAATTATGCTCCATAGTGATAATATAATTAGTTCATTAAAACTATGAATTGACCAGATTGTTTAACCAAAATGTAAGAAAATGAAAAAGTTAGAAAAAATTATCTTGCTGGTGGCATTATTAATGTCGCCGCTCGTGCCGGCCTTCTGGTTGCACGCCGCCAATGTTGCCAAAACTATGGAAGCCAAATGGGCCGCCGAACTTGAAAACTATCCGGCTCTTCCGGAACAGGCTCTTACGGAATATGCGATCAGTTCTGCCGATCAGAATGCAAACAACCCAAAAAGTACCATCCTCGCCGGGACGGTCTGGCTGGACAAAAAAGTCATTGGGGAAACGGGCGAAAGATTCCAATTCCAATTTTACCTCGATGAGAAAAACTATCTTCTGCTTCACCTCTTCAACTATCGCAACAAGAATGAAGTCGATTTAAGCCAAATCCCGCTTTCCTATGTTCGGGCCATTCAGACGATAATCGAAAAAAAGTGGAAGAAATCATCTTTAAGCTCAGAGGGAAAAAATGCCATACTAACAGTCCTGCAAAACAGAAAAAACATCGAACTCCTTAAAGAGTGTCAGGCGTTAACCGAGGATATCGAACGAGCCTTCTCTAAGGGGAAAGCGGAAATAGATTTCTGGAAAGCGCTCTAAAACGAGCACGGCAAAAAACTTTGGAAGATGAGGGCTGCATTTCACAGCCCTTTTCTATTTGTCTTTTCTCTTAAATCCCCTACAATATATATATGTATATCTTAGGCATTGAAACCAGCTGCGATGAGACCGCGGCCAGCGTCGTAAAAGCCGATCTAAAAACCAGCCGACTTTTAGTTTTATCTAACATCATCTCTTCGCAGATTGAGATTCATAAGAAATATGGCGGCGTGGTGCCGGAAGTGGCCGCCCGCGAGCATGTCTTGAATATCCTGCCGGTCATAAACGAAGCCCTGGCTAAAGCCAAAACCAAACCGGCCAAATTGGATATCTTGGCCGTTACCAAAGGCCCGGGCCTCATCACTTCTCTTATCACCGGTCTGGAAACCGTCCGCGCCCTGGCTTTCGCCTGGCAAAAGCCGGTCATGGAAGTCAATCATATTGAAGGCCACATCTATTCTAACTTTATTGATCCGAAAACGCCAATAAAATACCCAGCTGTAATTCTGACCGTTTCCGGCGGGCACACCACGCTTATTTTAATGTCCAAAGAAGGACGGATAAAGATCTTAGGCGAAACGCGAGATGATGCCGCCGGCGAAGCCTACGACAAGGCCGCCAAGATGATGTCCCTCGGTTATCCGGGCGGCCCGATCATCGCTCAGCGCGCCGCTAATTATTCGCGGACGCAAGGCCGAAACATTAAAGACACCTTAAAATTTCCCCGCCCCATGTTAAACTCGGCCAATTTTGATTTTTCTTTCTCCGGCTTGAAAACTGCTCTTCTGTATCAACTAAAAAAAGATCCGCGCTGGAAAAAACGCCTGGACGAATATTGTTTTTGCTTCCAAGAAGCGATCATTGATATCCTGGTCGCTAAAACGATTAAAACAGCCAAGAAATTTAAAGCCAAAACCATTATGCTCTCCGGTGGCGTCAGCGCCAACCGCGAGCTGCGCGTCCGACTGGCCGAAGCGGTTAAAAAAGAATGCCCGACCGCCAATTTCCTGGTTCCCGCCCAGGAATACACTACCGATAACGCCGCCATGATCGCGGCCGCGGCGGCTATGAAGCTCCGGCACCAGAAACCGATGGCCTTCAAGCGCCTCAGAGTTGATTCTGGTTTACAACTGAAATAATATCAGTTAAAATTCAAATACGGTTCGGGGTCGGTTTCTCCGGCGCCAACCGACTGGCTCGATGGCGAAGTGGTCTAACGCTGCAGTTTGCAAAACTGCCATTCGTGGGTTCGACTCCCACTCGAGCCTCAAAACAAAAAGAGAGGAGCTCATCCTCTCTTTTTTCAATGAAATCTGTGGATAACTTGTGTTTTCTGTGTATAAAAATTGGATTTAAGTCTAAAATATCGTGGACTTAAGTCTGAAAATGACAAGATTTTAACCTGATTTTTAATGACATTTTGTCTATTATTAAACTAAATATTTTACTTATCAACAGCCGGCTTTGACCGGTATTTTATTAAATGGTATAATATTGATAGTTCATTTAAGTTCTTTGACTGTTAGAGATGTTTGTCTAAGTACTAGGACAAATTTCTTTACTTTTTACTAGCTTTATGTTCGGTTTGCCAACGCTGACGTGGCAAAGAATTATAAGGAGCAGGTTAACATCCGAGCTAATATAAATCGATAAAATTTAATTAGAGTCAAAAAGACATTCTAACTAGATCTCATCAAAAATTAGCTTAAATTATTAAAAAACATTTAATTTGCTAGGAGTTGGTAGAAAGTAGCTCTTTAAGTCAGCAAAGACGCATTCTATCCCTGATCAATATTCGGAAATATTGATGAGGGACGAGGCCCATTGGCGCACGCATTCAATAATTATAAATTTATATAATTAAGAGCGGCCCGTATGGGCCTCTTTTAATTAGCCAATATTAGCCGGCTATTGGCAAAAGCCGAATTCTCGGCTATATTGAAGGCGTATAACAGATTTGATTGCGCCCAGCGCGCCCATCATATGTCATTATCTATCGGCATCGTCGGCCTGCCCAATGTCGGCAAGTCCACGCTGTTCAACCTCCTAACCCAAAAGGGTGTAGAAGCGGCCAATTACCCCTTCTGCACCATTGATCCCAACGTCGGCGTCGTCAAGGTGCCGGACGAGCGTTTGGCTAAGCTGGCGGCCGTGTCGCATCCGGCCAAGATCATCCCCACGACCATTGAATTCGTGGATATTGCCGGTTTGGTGGCCGGCGCCCATAAGGGCGAGGGCCTTGGCAATAAGTTTTTGGCTCATATTAGAGAATGTAGCGCCATCTGTGAGGTTATCCGAGACTTCAAGGACGCCGATGTCATTCATGTGGAAGGCCGCGTGGATCCGGCGAGCGATAAAGAAACTATAAACATGGAGCTGATCTTTGCCGACCTGGCAACGACCGAGAAACGCCTGGAAAAGGCCAAAAAAGAGGCCAAAAGCGGGGACAAGGAGATTATAAAAAGTTCACTAATTTTAGATAAAATATATAAGCAATTGGCGGCCGGCCAGGCGATCCGGGGGATGAGCTTCACGGATGAAGAAAATGAGTTCGTAAAAACCTTGAACCTATTGACTATCAAACCGATCATTTATTTACTTAATATTGACGAAGGCCATAGTGCCGACGTTCTCAAGGAAACTGGCGAGCCGGTGATAAGGATTAATGTAAAGTTAGAGGAAGAAATCATGAAATTGCCGGAAGATGAGCAGGCGGAATATATCCGAGAATTAGGGCTGAAACAAAGCGGTTTGGACCGCCTCATCCAGAGCGCCTACCGCGTTCTGGGTCTGGAAACCTTCTTCACCACCGGCACGGACGAAACTCGCGCTTGGACCATTAGACGTGGCGCTAAGGCGCCGGAAGCGGCCGGCGAGATCCACACTGACTTCATCAAGGGTTTCATACGCGCCGAGGTCATAAACTGGCAGAAACTGGTGGACACCGGCAGCGAACTTAAGGCGCGCGAACTGGGACTAATCAGGACCGAGGGTAAAGATTATGTCGTGCGTGACGGTGATGTTTGTCATTTCTTGGTGAATAAATAAATTAAAATAATAAAAAGAGACCCGCTGTCCGGGTCTCTTTTTTATTTCCAAATGATTTTTTAACCCTTCTCCAATACCACCACTTCCCGATAAACTTTCTGTCCGGGCCGGCCGTAGATGATCGTACCGCGCTCGCTTTGCTTGACGAAGAGACTTGTTCGGAATTTCTCCGGCACCATCTCTAAGATATGCCAGCCATTCAGATCCGGCGTAATCGGTTTACGGCCGTAAAACGAAGGCCAGATCATGACCACCCGGCCGTCCGGCGCCAAGATCTTATGGAATTCGGAGAGCGCCAAAGAATATAAATTTTCCAAATTATCAATGACATTTTTAAAAGCGATCAAGCCGCGCTGGGGGCCGAGAAAGGGCTCGGTGATAATCGCCTCGGCATAGCCGGCTTTGATAAACTTAGACAGGTGGATGACATTTTTGACTTGTAATTTGACTCTGAAATCTTCCAGGGAGTATTTTCCTTTCAGCCAATCCAAATTCTGGCGCGTATCTTCAATCGCTTTTAGGGCGATATCGGAAGCGAATAATTTTTTATAACCCATCAGGACCGCTTCGCTCAGTATCGTTCCCGAACCGCAGAAAGGATCAACGATCACCGCTTCGGCGGAAGGCGGCTGCGCCAGATTGATCATCACTTGCGCCAATTTCGGCGGCAGCATGCCGGATTGGTCGTCGCGCGCCGGCCGCCCATAGTCGCGGCGCGACAGATCCTTGAAGGGCTGGACGATTAGAGTCTCGCCGACGAGCACTTGACCGCCTTTGGCGCCCGAAGCGCACAAAATTATTTCTAAACCACGGCTAGCCAATTTATTCTGCGTTACCACTACGCTGGATAAGGTCTTTTCTTGGCTGATGACGTAGCGCGCGCTGATTTTTTGGTCGGAAAAATGTTTTTTTAGTTTCAGGCCTAAGTCTTGCTCATTGAATCTTTTCGGGCCGTAGCTGGATAAGCCGAAATTGAATTTATGTTCGGGGCTCTTCTTTTGTTTGGCGTCGGCTAATTTAGTGATTGTCGCTGTCAGCTCGCTGGCCGTCGCGACTGCTCTTATCTCTCCGATCTTTATCGTCCCACCCAAGCGTCTCATGAGCGCTACCGGGCTTATCTCGTCATTCGTCTCCCAAACTAAAAAATCCGGCGCCAGAAGTTCGGCGTTTTTCAAATCCAAAATTGCCGCCAGTTCGGCGACCGATAAGGCCGTATTCGTACCCAAGACGAAAAAGTATTTCATGTTTTAATAATAGCGCAGGCGAGCCGGCCAGGCAACCGATCGCCCGCCCCTTGCAATTTATCCGCCTTTCTGTTAAGCTACTCATACAAATAAATATTAATAATATCTTTCCCATATCTAGCCCTTGAGGCCGGATAATTCCCGGGTCAAGCCCAGGAATTAAAGGTATTCTAAGCCCCAAAGTCTTGGAATACTTGGGGATTTTGTTTAATCAGGGGTATTTAAAAATTGTTTAGAAAATTTTTAAGGAATTTTTAAGCGCCCTAGTATAAACTGCCTATGTCAAAAACCAAAGCGGCCGGAACGACCCATTACGAAATCTTATTAATCGTTCCCAACAAATTCACGGATGAAGAAGCCAAGACGGTCATGGCCAACGTGGAAAAAATCATGACCGAAAACGGCGCCGCCATCACCCATAACGAGTACTGGGGCAAGAAGCGCCTGGCTTACGAAATCCGCCATAACGCCTACGGCTATTACGGCCTCTTTGAATTTGATCTAGAAGGGAAAAATTTGGCCAAGATCGACTCTCTCTTGCGCTTGTCCGCCGACGTTTTGCGCCATCAAATCGTCATCAAAAAGACCAAATCGGAAGCGGAACTGGCGAAAGCGAAAACCATTCGCGCCAAGATAGATGCTAAAAAAGCCAAGGAAGATAGAATTAAAGAAGACAAAACTAAAGAAGACCGAACTAAACCCGCCCCGGTCTATAAGTCCAAGGAGAAGAAAGTGGATTTGAAAGACCTGGACGAAAAATTGGAAGGCATCTTAAATGCCGACGATTTAATTTAATAATTTCAGCGCCTGGCCGTCCGGCCATGAGCGCCGAGACAACAAAAATATGAATTTAAACAAAGCCATGATCATCGGTAATCTGACCCGCGATCCGGAACTGCGGACGACGCCTTCGGGCCAGAGCGTGGTTTCTTTCGGCGTGGCTACCAACCTCGTCTGGAAAGATCAGAGCGGACAGCAACAGAAGAAAACCGAATTCCATAACCTCGTCGCCTGGCGGAAACTGGCGGAAGTCTGCGCCAAATACCTGCACAAGGGTTCCAAAGTCTATGTTGAGGGCCGTTTGCAGACGACCGACTGGACCGGACAAGACGGCGCCAAGCGTTCCCGCACGGAAATCGTCCTGGAAAATATGATCATGCTGGACACGAAAGGCGCGGGCGGCCCGATGGCCGGGCCGAGCGGCGCGAGCGAACCGACCATTGAGATCCCCGAGGAGCCGGCCGAGGACGAAGAGATCCGCGTGGAAGACATCCCCTTTTAAATCAATAAAAATCTATGGAAACCAAAAAACATAAAGAGTGCTATTTTTGCGTAAACAATCTGGAGGTTGACTATAAGGACACCCGCACCTTGCGGAAGTTCGTCAATTTCTACATGAAGATCCTGCCCGGCGGCCGGACCGGCGTCTGTTCCTGGCACCAACGGAAATTAGCCGCGGCCATCAAGCGCTCGCGCGTCATGGCTCTCTTATCGGCGACGCATAAATAAACTAACCTCACGCCTATGTTGAACTTCAATGAAATCAAAACCGGCAAAGTCATCAAAGTGAACGGCGAGCCCTTTGTCATCATCAAGACCGATCATCACAAGATGGGCCGGGGCGGCGCCGTCTTGAAAGTCAAATGCCGGAACCTGGTGAGCGGCAATATGCTGGAACAGACTTTCCAGGGCGCGGAAAAAGCCGAAGAGGCCGACACCGAAACCAAGAAAGCTAATTTCATGTATAAGGACAAAGACGAAGCTAATTTCATGGATAACGCCAGCTACGAACAATTCAGCCTGTCCTTGGAAACGATCGGCGACTCGGCCATGTTCTTGAAAGAAGGCACGGACGTGGATGTCTTATATTTTGAGAGCCGGCCGGTGTCCATCAGCTTACCGATCAAAATGGAATTCAGGGTCGTTTCCGCGCCGCCGGGCGTGAAAGGCAACTCCGCCGGCAACGTTAACAAACAGGCGGAAATCGAAACCGGCGCCAAGATTAACGTCCCGATGTTCATCAACGAAGGCGACGTCATCCGCATTAACACCGACACGGGCGAATACGTGGAAAGGGCTTAAACGTTTAATATTTTCGAAATAAAAAATCGCTTCTCCGCCAATTGGCGGCTGAGGCGGTTTTTTTAGATAAAAAAATAGCAACCTTGGGGTTGCATATATTTTATGAACTATATTGCGATCGATAAATTTATTCTACCGACCATTATTATTAACCCCAAATAATTTCCATCAATTACGAAAATTTCCAAATTGCATTGACTGTTATTAATGATTATCCGCGCTCAGCAAATGATCATTTGTAAATTCCTAAGAAGCGATGATACTTCTGCCAGCCTTCTTCGGAAGGAGCTGTCTCGAGAATCGGTCCGTCTTCATTCGTATCGGCTACCGTTACTAGAGATTTGGTTCCTCCAAATTCTTCTGACTGACAAGTCGAGCCAAGCGCCACGATCGGAAAATGATTCGAAAGTAGCAAACATTCTTCGGTCGTCGTAAACGCGACTAATTCAGCCAAAGTTGCCGGGCGACAATTTTTCTTTTCCATCCTAGCGATAACTTCTTCGGTGTCGATTTCTTCATCAAAATGGAAAAGCTCGCTGCAGACGGATTGCTGGCTTCCGACCAATTCTTGAGGAATAGGAAAATTTTCCTCATTGACCCTGCTTTCGATATTTATCATACCGCAATGGATCATGTTGTGAAAATCAAGGGTGTAATCTACTTCTAGACTGACTACCTTAACCCTCAGAGCATATGCCCTAGAGAACACTAGACTGGAAAGTTGAGCGACAGAAGTGCTGTCTCCAAAAAATATTCTCAAATGTTCTAAAGTTACGCCATTCTTTATAATGGAATTAACGATAGAAATTTTTTCCTCGGAGTCGCGATCGCGCGGTTCTTCGGGACCTGAAAAAATAATCTGCATTCTAACCTCCTTTTTTACGCCACGGCGTAATGCGTGGCAGGTTAATAATATTATTAAATAACTGTGATTACATTATAGCACATTTAGTATTTATTGTCAACCCTTTATAAAACTCATTATTAGTGATATAATAATATTTAGCTAACTATAAACAAATATGCTCATAATCATCGCCGTTTTTCTGGCCTTGTTTCTCGCCCTGGCTCTCTGGCGTCTGCCTTGGGCGGTTTTGCTGATTATCGCCGCCCTGCCGAGCTATCTGATCCGTTTCCATATCTTTAGCTTCCCCACGACGCTCCTGGAAGCCATGATCTTAATCGCCTTCGCGGTCTGGCTACTGCGCGATTTTTTTCCGCATTTGAAAACGATAATCAAGACCCGCAAAGAGCGCTCGTCCTATCCTTTCCGCTGGGAAATAATTCTGCTCGTCATCATCGCCCTGGCTTCCGTGGGCGTAGCCGGATTTTCTTTGAGCGCCTTCGGCATCTGGCGGGCGTATTTCCTGGAACCGATTTTTCTCTTTATCCTATTTTTCAACTGCCTCGGCGACCGGACGGGTCGAGAAAGAGCTCTCTGGGCGCTCTTGGTCTCCGCCGCCGTCATTTCCCTCTTCGCCATTTTCCAAAAAGTTACTGGCCTCTTCATTCCCACGCTCCTCTGGCAAGCGGCCGCTACTCGGCGCGTAGTTTCATTTTTCACCTACCCGAACGCCGTCGGACTATTTCTCGCACCTGTCATCATGGTTCTCACCGGCTGGCTTTGGTCTTTGTCTTGGAAAAAATTGGAAGATGAGGGTCTGAAAAAAATTCTGATCGTTTTGACTATCGTCGCCGCGACCTTGGCCGTCTATTTTGCCAAGTCCTGGGGAGCGATTGTCGCCCTGGCGGTCGCCGGCCTGGTTTTCCTACTTTTCGCCGGCCGGAAATCGCGCCTCGCCGCCCTAATTATTATTTTAGCCGCGGTGGCCGGCTTCGCACTCATCAAACCGGCCCGGGAAGCGGCGCTGGAAAAACTGAATTTCCAGGGCTTATCCGGACAGATCCGCAAACAGCAATGGAAAGAAACTTTGATCATGCTTAACCATGGCCATTTCTGGCTGGGCGCCGGTTTGGCCAATTACCAGACGACTATCGCCCCTTATCACCAGCCCGGGCTTTTCTTTAACTATGACCACCTGGCGAACTTTGGTGGCCAGCTTGCGGCCAGCCCGGAACTGCGCGCCAAATACTGGCAGCCCGTGGAAGTTTATCTTTACCCGCATAATATATTCCTAAATTTTTGGAGTGAACTCGGCCTGGCCGGCGCTTTGCTCTTCGTCTGGATAATCGTCAAATATCTTAGCGTCGCCTTCAAGCGTTTTATCATCTTCGGCCGGGAGAGGGAAAAAGCGGCGGGGAGATTTCTGGCGCTCGGCCTTATGGTGGCCATGCTGGTTATCATCATCCACGGCGTCGTGGACGTGCCCTATTTCAAAAATGATTTATCGGTCATGTTCTGGCTACTTGTCGCCCTCCTATATATATGAAGGCCATTCTCCAAAAAATCATCGCCCAGAGCGGCTACTCTTCGCGACGCGAGGCGGAGCGACTCATCCGAGCCGGCGCGGTGAAAGTTAACGGCGTCGCGGCTACGGTCGGACAGACGGCTGATCCGGATAGCGATAAGATCACGGTCGGGGGGCGGCTGATCGGCAGCGAACCGGAAAAAATCTATATCAAACTCAACAAGCCGGCCGGCTATGTTTCCACCAGCCGCCGTTTTCCGGGCGAAAAGAATATCTTTGATTTGGTGAGAGTGCCGGCGCGCCTATTTACGGTCGGGCGATTGGATAAAGACAGCCGCGGCCTCATGCTACTCACTAATGACGGCGAATTGACCCAGCGGCTCACCCATCCTAGTTTTGAACATGGCAAGGTTTATGAAGTGAAAGTCACGCCCCGACAGAAACGGGGCGCACTGATCGGCTTCAATGCTGAGGCGATCATCAAGAAACTGCGGGCCGGCGTGGACATCGGCGAAGGCGACGGGATCGCCCGCGCTCAGGGCATAGAATATTTACAAACCGGGCTTTTTGTAATAACCTTAAACGAGGGCAAGAAGCGAGAAATCAGGCGGATGTTCGCGGCTGTCGGCCTGGACACCTTGGATCTGAAAAGGGTCGCCTCGGCCGGATTGACCCTAGGTAATTTAGCCGAGGGAAAATGGACACATTTAAGTGAAGAAGAAATAAATAATTTAAAAAAACTATGAAAGAAGACAAATTAGCCTTGATGGCGGTTCTGAACGCTCTGGGCGTAGTCATCTACGTTTTTCTGGTCGCGCTCATCTTGAGCAACGGCGGCGCTCTCTTCGGGGACAAGCTTAACCCCATCTTCGGCCCGATCGCCATGCTGCTCCTGTTCGTGTTCTCCGCGCTCTTAGTCGGTTTTTTGGTCCTGGGCCGGCCGGTCATGCTTTACCTGGAAAGCCAGAAAAAAGAAGCTCTAAAATTATTGTTTTACACCGGCAGTTGGCTCTTCGTTTTCATGGTGGTATTCTTCGTTATCCTGATGATCGTCAAATAATTTAAAGGCGGCGCGAGCCGTTTGGGCTCCGACGGGGCCCACGAGGAAAGGTGGCCGAGTGGTTGAAGGCACAGCTCTCGAAAAGCTGCATACCGGAAACGGTATCGAGGGTTCGAATCCCTCCCTTTCCGCAGATTATTTAAGGATAGAATATTCGCCTAGATTTATATGGAATCAAATCAACAAAAAGTTATAAATTATTACTCCACTTTAGGTTCAAGATTGGGTTATAATTATATTCTTTGGGGATCGATTCACTTCGGGTATTACCCCAACGGGAAAGCTGACATTAGTGAAAGAAAGGCTCAAGTCGTTTTGCAAGACATGGTTGCAAAAAATTTAGGATTAGACGGCGGGCAAATTGTATTAGACGCTGGTTGCGGGCAAGGAGTGGTTTCAACTTATTTAGCGAAAAAATATGGTCCAAAAATTTTTGGAATCAATATTGTTCCGTTTCAAATAAAAAAAGCCCAGAAATTAGCCCGGCGGCTTGGCGTCCAAGATAAAGTCCAATATCAATTAATGGATTATTCGAACACCAGTTTCCCGGATAATCATTTTGATGCGATTTACACCACCGAAACTCTTTCCCATTCACCCGACATCCGGCAGACACTGAGGGAATTTTTCAGAATTTTGAAACCAGGCGGAAAAATTGCTTTTTTTGAGTATACCTTGGCACCGGATGGAGATTTTTCAGAACGAGACAAAGAAATGTTGGACATTGTTATTGAGGGCTCAGCCATGATGGGGCTAAAAGATTTTCGGTATGGGCAGTTCCCTGAAATTTTAAAGAATACTGGTTTTGAAAATCCGAAAGAACAAAATATAACAGAAAATATTCGCCCCTCGTTTTATAGGCTACACAAGCTTTCAATCTGGCCTTATAAATTTATAAAACTTTTCGGCCTGCAAAAACACTTTATTAACACGACCGCCGGATATGAGTATTATAAAATAGCTGATAAGGGCCTGATCAGATACTGCATTTTCACTGGTAATAAGCCTAGTAACTAAATAGAGTTGGTAAATTTATCAATATCATCCCAACTACGTCCCTCCCTTTCCGCAGATTTAAAAAGTAAATATTATGAACTTTAGAATCTTAATCCAACCAACAATCAAAACTTTTAATGACTACAAAAAATATGCCGACAGGCATAATTTTGCTTTTGAAATAATTGACTTTTCTTTTCCGAGTACTATGAATGGCAACTATCAGAAGGTGGCTGCAAAATATAAGAAAAGGTTAAAGGGAACGTCTTTGGGCGTTCAACATCACGGTTTGTTCAAAGATTTGTATATCAATAGCTCCGATAAACTAATAAAAAAAGCTTCAGAAAAGAGAATTTATCAAAATCTCAGCATCGCTCATAAGCTTGGCGCCAATTCCGTAGTATTTCATACCAACTTTCTACCCCTGATTCACCACAAAAGTTATCTGGAGCTTTGGTCGGCCACCCACGCAGCTTTTTGGAAAAAGGTTATCAAGAAATATAATATCACCGTCCTTTTAGAAAATCTCTGGGACCCCTCTCCTGATCATATACTGGACATGATTAATAAAGTAAAATCTAAAAAACTCGGCGTGTGTTTTGATACCGGACACTATAATGTTTTTTCAAAAGTACCCATGGAGCAATGGTTTAAAAAATTGGGGAAACATATTCTTTGCCTTCATATAAATGACAATAAAGGCGATAGGGATTCCGAACTGGCTCCGGGAGAAGGAACTGTCAATTGGAAAAAGTTTGATTATTTAGTGAAAAGATATTGTAATAAGCCGGCAGTCGTTTTAGAGGTTGATAATCTCCCGGCGATTGAGCGATCGGCTGCTTATTTAAAAAAGGCGAAAGTATACCCATTCAGCCAGAGGAGGGCTATGAGAACTTAGAAATATGATCAAAAACATCATCTTTGACTGGGCAGGCGTCATCAAAGACTCTTTTGAAGACCAATTATTTATCGTCAATAAGATATTCCTGCGATTCGGCGCTAAAGAAATATCTTTGGAGGAATTCAAAAAAAATTGGCGGCAGCCGTACATGTTTTTTTATAATAAATATTTACCAAATTTGACTCTTGAACAGGAACAAACCGCCTATAAAGAAGTAATTCTGAGCGCCGAATGCCCCCTGGCGCACCCTTACCCGGGGATTGTCGATGTGATTAAGGATTGGAAACGAGCGGGCTTTCAAATGGTGGCCGTCAGCTCAGATTTTTCAGAAACACTTTTGCCGGAAATGGCCGCTTTTGGCTTGAGTGATATTTTTCTTGACGTAGTTACCGACCTCTACAACAAGCAAGCCAGTATAGAGAACCTGATAAAAAAGCATGATTTCAACAAATCGGAAACAATCATCATCGGCGACTCTAACCATGAGATAGAGATTGGCCGAAAGATTGGCGTCCGGACGGCGGCGGTGACTTGGGGCTTCACGTCGGAAGAAAGGCTGGCCGCTTCGCAGCCCGATTTCATTGCCCATAATTTGGACGAGCTAAAGGCGCTGCGCTCTTGAATTATAAATATGCAAGAAATTTTAGATATCGTTAACGAAAGCGATGAAATAATCGGCCAAGAAAGCGGAGAGAATATTCATAAGAACGGCTTGCTCCATCGGGAAGTCCATGTTTTTTTCATTACTCCCGACAAAAAAGTTATTTTCCAACATCGCGCCAAAGACAAAAAAACCTTCCCCGATTTATTGGACGCCACCGTCGGCGGACATGTGGAAATCGGGGATAGTTACGAAGAAACGGCGATCAAGGAAACTGAGGAAGAAACGGGAATTAAACTTAAAGCGAACGATTTGATTCCTATAAATAAAATCTTAAAATACTCCAAAGACGAAGCCACCGGTAGAATCAATAACGTTTTTAATTCCCGGTATGTTTATATTTATAAAGGCGATATTAAAGATTTGCGCGTGGAAGCCGGCGAGGCGCTGGGATTTGAAACTTGGCCATTGGAGAAACTGGCCAAACTATCCGGTCAGGAAAAATCAAGATTCATTCCTTATGTCTTGCATTTCTCCATGACTGGGCTAGCCGATTTTGTCAGAGATTTAAAAATTAATTAGTTTTGGATATGATTAAATCGGTCATTTTCGACATTGACGGCGTCTTGCTGGATTCCTTTGAAACCAACTTGAGATTTTATCATGATCTGATGACTTATTTCGGACATCGCCCGCCGACGCGAGAAGGATACCCCGCCCTGTCCCATCTGAGCCTGTGGGACAGCATCCGGGAGATGACTGGCCTGGAGTCGGAAGCGGAAATTAAAAAAATCTGGGAAGCGGGCAAGAGTGGAAAAGTGAGATATCCGTTTGAATTGTCCAGAATGCCTGAGGAGGCGGAAACCGTCATTATCGCTTTGAGCCAGAAGTATTCTCTGGGAATCGTTACCAGCCGCCTTGAACAGAGCATGTTCCAAACCGAAGAAATGAAGGCGCTAGAAAAATATTTTAAGGCGGCCGTCTCTTTTGAAGATACGGCCAAGCGCAAACCCGATCCAGAGCCATTATTGTTGGCGGCCAAAAAGTTAAACATTAAACCTGAAGAAGCGGTCTATATCGGCGATGCCGAAAGCGATCTTGGGGCCGCGCGGGCGGCGGGCATGAAGGCGATAATCTATTCTAAGAATATCCCCGGAGCCGACGCCTGGACCTTGTCGTTCGGAGAATTACCGGAGTTAATCAAAGCTCTATAATTATGAAACCCATCCTGATTACCTGTTACGTCAGTCCGGACTTAGACGGCCTGGCCGGGATCACGGCCTATGCCGAGTTTTTGACGACCACCGGCCGGCCGGCTGTTGCCGGTATCATCGGCGAGCCGCACGACGAAGCCAAGTATCTTTTGGCTCATTTTAATATCCCTAGCCCGACCCAAATCAACAATGCCGATGACTACGACCAGGTAATCTTGGTGGATTCAAGTGAACTAAGCGGCCTGGAAGGCAAAGTGGCGCCGGAGAAAGTGATTGAAATCATTGATCATCGAAAAGTAAACGAGGCGGATAAGTTCCCGAACGCCAAAATTCAGATTGAACTGGTGGGCGCGGCCGCGACTCTGATCACGGAGAAGCTTAAGAATAATAATTTTCCCCTATCAAAGAATGCGGCTATCCTCCTCTCCGGCGCCATCATCTCCAACACTTTTAACTTTCGGGCAGGACTCACGACCGAACGCGACCGCGCGGCGGCGGCCTGGCTTAATGATATCACCGACCTGCCGGCGGACTTCTGGCGTGAATTGTTTCTGGCCAAATCCGACCTGTCCGGCGACAAACTTCAGAAAAGAATGGAAGGCGATCTGGCTTGGTTCATGCTTGGCGGGAAAAAAGTCGGCATCGCCCAGATAGAGATAATCGGCGCCCATAAATTAGTGGCTGAACGGACGGCGGAAATCGTCAAAACATTGGACAAAATCAAGGCCGAAAACGGTTTTGATATCATGTTCCAGAATACAGTTGAACTTGATGACGTTAAGAACTTCTTCGTCGCTAACGACGAGCCGACTAAAAAATTATTAGAGAAAGTTTTGGACGTTAAGTTTGTTGGGAACGTGGCTGAACGCCCGAATCTAATCATGCGCAAGCAGATTGTGCCGCTTTTAAAAGAGGAGCTTGAAAAAATATGAATAATTATTTCGGCACCATAATAGAAGAATCTCTTGACGACCAGTCGGTCTTGAAAAAAGTTAAGATAATTTCTACGCTCGTTAAGAAAGTTAACGATAAGCATAAGACGCCTTGGCTGAAACAGTGGACCTTGCATAAGGTTGAAGTACCGACCGACAAGGCGGGCGAAATCGCTGAAGAAATCAGCCGGGCCTTAGATAAAAAACACGCCTGGTATGCGGATTTTAGAAATAATACCAATCATTACATCATTTTTCTGAACAAAATCTTTTTTGTGGACCGAACCAGCCAAAAACAATATGATGAAGCTAAAGATTATGGCCTCGCCCTAGGCATACCGGAATATCAAGTTGATTTTCATCCCGACGTTAAACATTGGGAAGATAGATAAATTATTATATGTATCCGACATCAAATGAGGGGCTGAACAAAGAAACCGAGAGCGGTGTCTATTTCTTCACCCCCGCTTTTTATCCGCTGGATAATTTTTCCGCTCACGCCATCAGTCTTTGGGGACAGGAATTCCCGACCGCCGAGCATGCTTTCCAGTGGAAAAAATTTTCTGTCGTTCGCCCGGATCTGGCTGCCCAGATTCTAGCCGCCAAAAGTCCGCAAGCGGTGAAAGAAATCGCTGACGCCCATAAAGCGGACCAGTCGACGGCTTGGATGGTAGAAAAAGTTTCCGTGATGGAAGAGATCTTGAAGGCGAAAGCTGGCCAGCATCCTGATGTGGTCATGATTTTGAAGAAAACCGGCGGGCGAGAGATAATTGAAAATTCGCCGATTGATAGTTTCTGGGGAATAGGCAAGAATCGAGACGGACAGAATATGGTGGGAAAAATTTGGATGAAAATTAGAGATTCAAAAATATGAAAATCTTTCTTTTCGGCGGCGCCGAAACCGGACAAGCGAGAGCGGAACTCAAGATGATTGAAAAAGTCATCAATGATATCAAACCGAAGCAATTGCTCCATATTCCTTTCGCGCGCCTGAGAGCGACGGAAATGGAGTGGGCGGCTGGCTGGTTTAAGAGAAATATTGAACTGTCGAAAGGGATTGAATATCTGAATGCGCGCCGCGAAGTTGATGTTGCTAGGGCCAAATCACCTTTGGTTTTCATCAGCGGCGGACGCAACGGTTTGAGCTTAATCCAAAAAATAAAAGCTAGCCCGCGACTTTTAAAATTAATCAAGAATGCCAAGATAATTATCGGCGAGTCAAAGGGCGCCAGCGTCTTGTGCAAATATTTTACAACCAAAGGTAACCAGAGCCAGATGATCAAAGCTTTGGGAATAATCAAAGATACCATCATCAAACCGCATTATTCACAGCGCCAGCGACAGGCATCCCTTATTGAAGATATGGCTAAGACTGGCGTAAAATATGGCATCGGCCTAGATTCTATAACGGCCATCGCTTTCACGGCCAGCCGATTTCCGAAAGGGATCAAAAAGATCGGCCGCGGCAAATTCGTTATAAAGAGATCCCCGGCCTTAATAAAGAAATCCCGCTCCCTATGAACGTTAGCGACCGCCTCTACGGCGAACAAGAAATAAACGAGCCGGTGATCCTGGAGCTGATCGCTTCGCCGGCCATGCAGAGGTTGAAAGGCGTGAGCCAGCATGCGTTTGTCAGCCGGGAATTAGAATTCAGTCGTTTTGAGCATTCGCTCGGCGTCTATTTTTTATTAAAACGTTACGGCGCGCCTTTAGAGGAACAGATCGCCGGCCTGATCCATGACGTCTCCCACTCCGCCTTCTCCCATTGCATTGATTATGTGATACCGGAAGGCAGCGGACAGAAACAAAATTACCAGGACAAGATTTTTTCCGAATTCGTCCTTAACTCGGAAATTCCTAGCCTCCTGAAAAAATATGATTTTGATATCAACTATATTTTAGACGATACTCACTTCCCCTTGAAGGAAAAAACTCTGCCCGAACTCTGCGCCGACCGCCTGGATTATTCCCTGCGCCTCGCTCTGACCGCCCAGAAATTGACTGCCCAGAAAATGGGCCGCCGAGAACTGGATGAAGTCCTGAACGGCCTCAAGGCCGAAAATGGCCTCTGGTTTTTTGCCAATCTGGCGCTCGCCCGCCGCTACGCTATCCTCTTTTCCGACTTGAACCGCAATTTCTATGCCCACCTCCTAGCCGCCGGCGTTTATGCCCGAACCGGCGCCTACCTGCGCTACGCTTTGGAAAAAAATTACATCAGCCACGACGACTTATACACGACCGAAGCCGACGTTCTAGAAAAAATCGCCGTGCACCACGCCGCCGACGCCGAGGCCCAGCGCTTGTTTGAAAAAATGAATGACAAAACCGGTTTCACGAATAACCCCGACGATTACGACGTCGTCATCCATCTCAAATCGCGCGCCGTGGACCCTTACTTCAAAGACGGTGAGAAACTGAAAAAATTATCCGCCGCCGATCCGACTTGGGGCGTCGCGCTCGCCGAAGAATTGAAGCCGAAAGAATATTTTGTTAAATTCACATGCTAAAAAATGTTCTGACAATCATTTCTTTAATCCTAGGATTCCTGATTTACGTACCGTATCTTATAAAGATAATCCGTAAAGAAGCCTCGCCCCATGTTTTCTCCTGGCTCACCTGGGGAACGCTGATCGGCCTGGGTTTTATCCTTTCCCTGACGAATGGCGGCGGCCAAGGTGCTTGGATTTTCGCCTTGGAATCATTTTTCTGTTTCCTGGTCGCCGTGTACGCCTTACTGCAAAAAGAAAAAAACATCACGCTTAGCGACCAGCTGGTCTTCGCGGCCGCCTTGATAATCACCGGGTTTTACATTTTCACAAAAGACGCTATAATATCGGTTGTCCTAGCCGCGGCTATTGATTTCCTGGGATTCATCCCGACTTTCCGTAAATCCTACCTGAAACCGCACTCCGAGCCCCTATTTTCCTACCTGTTTTCCGCCCTCGCCTTCTTGGTCTCCCTGGGTGCCTTAGCCGCCTACAATTTCACCACGCTATTCTATTCCCTGACCTTGGTGCTAACTAATTTGTCTCTAGTATTTTTCCTGATAGCAAGAAGAAAGATAATGTTTAAAAATAAATCTGGCTTATGAAAATAACTTTTCTCGGCGTTAACGGCTGGTATGACAATGAAAACGGCAATACGGTCTGCACGCTGATCGAGACCAAAAACGAATATATCATCTTAGACGCTGGTTTCGGCCTGGCTAAGGCCGGCCGATATATCAAGCCCGGCAAGCCGGTCTATCTATTTTTCTCCCACTTCCATATTGATCACATCTGCGGACTCCATGCGCTCCCTAAGATAAAATTCGTTAAGACGATAACGGTCGTCGGCCCGGCGGGCCTGAAAAAATGTCTGGGCCTGATTCTCAAACATCCCTACGCCGCCACGCCGAAAGAAATTGGCCTTAATTTGAAAGTCAAAGAGCTAAAACCCGGCATCCATAATAATTTTCCTTTCTCTCTCCGAGCCCTCCCGCTGAGACACGTTGATTACACTTTGGGCTACCGTTTCTCCCTGGAAAATAAAATTATCACCTATGCCTTGGATACCGCGCCTTGCGCGAACGCTGTCCGTCTGGGGAAAAACGCCGACCTTTTCATCACCGAATGTTCGGCGATTGACCAACATCTGTCCGCTTGGGGCCACTGCTCGCCGGAAGACGCGGCCCAGATGGCCAAGAAAGCCCAAGCCAAAAAACTGGCCCTCACTCATTTCGGAGTATCTTTTGATAAAAAGATCAGAGCGCAAGTTATCAGACGGGCCGCCAAAGTTTTTCCTCGCAGCCTCCTAGCCCGCGATGAAATGTCCATAAAAATTTAAATAAGCGATAAGGTCTCCATAGTTCAACGGATAGAACGTGAGCTTCCGGAGCTCAAGATGAGGGTTCGATTCCCCCTGGAGGCACCAGACAAAAAACGCCCGATTCGCTCGGGTGTTTTTGAATTTCCAAAATAATTTACGAAATCGTTTAATCTCCTCCGCCAAAATCATCATCGCCCCGCTGGCCGTTGGTCGGCGGCCCGACCGTATTAGTCTGTTGAATGACCTGTTGGATCTGACTCTGGCCCGTCGTCTGATTGAAATCACCGATATAATAACTGGCCAGCATGGCGGCCGCCGAAGAAGAATGGGGCCGACCGATATCTTTCGTGTTGAAAGCCTGGGTCGCTTCCTGGCCGCAATGAGGCGTAATCGTGCCGGCGCCGCCCGGATGAGCGTTCAAGAAGCTGGTCACATTATAAACTTTCCCGGATATGAGCAGCCAGCAATCGCTCGGCGAATTATGTTTGGCGATTTCCGCCATATTCAAAGTCACCTGGGTGCCTGGCGGCGTGACCAGCGGCGGATTAGCACTGGTGGACGACGACGCGGTACCAGTGGGCTGTCCAGCAGTACCTGTTGATCCAGTGCCGGTTTTCGGCGTAGCGCCCGTAGCGCGACTGACATTCTGTTGGACTTGCTTCTGCCCGATTACCTGATTTAAATTACCGACATAATAACTGACCAGCATGGCGGCCGCCGAAGATGAGTGCGGGCGACCGATATCTTTCGTGGCAAAAGCCTGACTGGCTTCTTTCCCGCAATAAGGGATCATTGTGCCGGCGCCGCCCGGATGAGCATTCAAGAAACTGGTCACATCATAAACCTTATTGTTGATTACCATCCAACAATCGCTCGGCGAATTATGTTTAGCGACTTCCGCCATATTCAAGGTTAAGGTGCCGCCGTTATTCTGTACGGCCGCCGCCAATTGCCCGGCCGCTGCCGAACCGACCGCGGTATTTGATCCGCTGGTCGCCGTCAGCGTCGCCGCCAATGAAGATTGGTCGCGATTCTTCTGATACCCTAAAAGGCCGGCGACCAGGATCGCCACCACGACCGCCCAAAATATGAATAAAGATACGGTTACTAATTTTTTCATAAAGCGAAATTCTCAAAATGAATGTTCTTGCCGGGAATTTTCAGCATCAAGCATTGCCGCTGTAGGCTGCTCATGAAAGCGGGCGGACCGCAAAGAAAGATATCCTTGTCGCCCAGGCCGCCGCTCATTTCAGAAATTTTCTGACCGGTGATGCGGCCCTGGGTCTTGGAATACCAGGGAATCAGCCGAAAATTATTCTGGCTGGCGCTGACCGCCTTCAACTCCTCCATGAGGATAGCTTCCGCCGGCTCGTTGACGCAATAATACAAATCAATCTCGTATTCAGTGCCGACCAGGCTCCGTGCCATGCTCAAAAAGGGCGTAATCCCGACCCCGCCGGCCACCCAGACCTGCTTATTATTACGAATATTAAGGTGAGAAAATTTGCCATAGGGCCCTTCTATGGAAACGGCCATCCCCGGCTTGATCTTTTGCAGCTCGGACGTGAAATCACCCAAAGATTTAACGGCCAGGCTCAGATTCTTCTCGCCGGGGTTTGAGGTCAGGGAAAAAGGATGCGATTCGGAACGGATATCGTTTCCGAAGAAACGGATAAAGATAAATTGTCCAGGACTAAAAACCAACCGCCTCTTTCTGGGCGCCAGTTCCAGTTCTATCGTCTGTTCGTTCAAACGGCGCAGGCCCGCCAGATCATAGATATAATGGCGATTCCAGATCCGGCTTAAGAGCGCCTGATAAGCGCCGGCCAGAAATCCCCCGAGGCCGAGACCCAAAAGATAATAGCGCAAGAACATATCCCGGGAAATATCGCTCGGTATTAAGGCGGCGTGCAACCAAGCGAAGACGAAGACCGCCACCATGAATTTATGGGACAGTTTCCAATTCTGATATTTCCAAAAGACATAGAAAGTGATGGACAAAACGATAATCATCCCTGAGAGGGCAATCACTCCCAGAAAAGTCGGCCAGCCCTGACTGGGTAGAAAAAAACCTACCGCGCTCATTAAAGATACCGAAACGTATTTTACGACCAAGAGCAAGGGGTGAAACAGCAATAAGGAAAAAGCCAGGGCGCCGATCCTAGCATGCCAAACGTAAAGATTATTCAGGCCATAAAAAAAATCGTCCCAGATCTTGGCACGAGCACTGAATAATAGATTGATGGCGAATAAGGTCAGGCCGATGATGCCGGCGAGTTGCCCCAGGCTGGTCGTGACGGCCGAAAAATTTATCCAACGCGGATTTAAGGGCACAATCATGAACCAGCGGACGACCGGCAAGGCGACAACCAAGAGGATAACCGCCAAACTTAAGTTTTTTCGTAAAGTGATTGACATGGCGGAATGGACGGGGCTCGAACCCGCGACCTCCTGCGTGACAGGCAGGCGCTCTAACCAACTGAGCTACCACTCCATGTGTTCTGGAACAGAAAAAGCATAGCAAAACCAATAACATTTGTCAAAATTCGGCCTTTGCCGGTCTCTACCGCCCGCTCCGGCTGGCCAAGCCGTCAATCTTGCCAAAAACCGGAGTTTGCGCTATAATTTAAGTACGAAAACTAAGGAAAAAGTTTTTTTTAATTTCCCTTAATTTGTATGGAAAAACTGGATCAAGAGACAATCAAAAGCATTGAAAAAGACCTATTGGCGCAAAAAAAACAGATCATGGCCGATCTGGCTGATTTGTCGCGCAAAGACAGCCACGAAGCGGATAATCGGACGACTAAATTCCCGGAGTATGGGGATAAACCGGATGAAAACGCCCAAGAAATCAATGACTATTCCACCAACGTCATGACGGAAAAGGTCTTAGAGAAAAGCTTGGAGGATATTGATAAGACTTTAGACAGGATAAAGAAAGGCGCTTATGGCATTTGCAAATATTGCGGCCAACCGATCGCCAAAAAGCGTTTATTGGCCCGGCCCACGGCCAGCTCCTGCGTCAATTGCAAGACTGAGTTGCAAGAAAATGAATAAACTCAAAACAAAATCAACTTTAAAGAATGTAGCTATTATCCTCTTGATAGCTATATTTTTTATAGCCGACCGCGGATTGAAAGCTCTGGTTCTGGGGCCGGCGGGACAGACGGGCGCGCCACTCCTAGGCGACTGGTTCCAATTCAAATTCATGGCTAATTATTATATCGCTTTTTCTCTGCCGATTATGGGCTGGCTGATAATCGCCTTGATTTTAGTGATTATTTTAGCCTTAATCATTACTATCATTTACCTAATAATAAATAAGAAAGGCGATAAACTAATAATCATCTTGTTGACAACTATTTTATTTGGTGCTATAAGTAATATACTTGATCGCTGGCTCTATGGCTACGTGATTGATTACCTGTCGTTGAAATATTTTACGGTCTTCAATCTGGCTGATATCATGATCACGGGCAGCGTCATCGGGATAATAATCAAGAATAGAAAGTCAAACTAAAATAGGAGGTTCCTTTGAAAATTGTAACAGCCGTCCTGGGGGACGAGACAAAATACCGGGAAGTGATCCGCCGGTCAGCGGAGATAACATTCTTGGTATTTCACGAAAAGTCAAAGAAGCTTTTCGGCCAAGCGCCCGACCCGCACCGGACAAAGAAACATCTGCGCCAGCTGTCGTCTTTCCGGAAGAAATTGATCTCTTCCGACTTGGGTTCTGAACCAGAGATCGCCGCTTTGGGTAATCTGGAAATCTACAACCGGATCATCCGCCCGATCAATCTCGGATTCATCCACCGCGAAATCAGACGGCGCCACTAATGGCCAAATAAAAAAAGCGTCCCATCAATTATGGGACGTTCTTTTTATTTCCTGATCCAGTTCCTCCTCCAGCTTACTCAGACTGTCATAGAAGGAAAACGCCCAGTCGGCGATGAATTCCCTTTCTCCGATCGGATCCTTGGGACATTTCGCCCAATCGATAAAAACTCCCTGGCCATAAGGGAAGCGGACGAAGTTCCTCTGCGCGAGCGTCTCTCTTATCTTCGCCTCGCTCAGTCCCTTGAGGTCGCTGAACCTTTTCTCTTCCTCTATCCGTCTCGCTTCGGGAAAATCGGCGTTGAAGCTCACATTAGCCAGGCGCATCGCCAGCTTGATGTCGCTGATCAGTATGTTGTGAGCGCTGTAGCGCGCGGCGTCGGAACTGCCGATCGTATCCCTATAGCTCTTAGCATCGGCGTATTCGCCCAGGCGGCTGAGCCGGAGCGAATTGACCTGGGCGATATATTTTTCCACATCGCCCAGGATCTTACGCAACAGATTCAGGACCGCTTCCTTGCGGTTCGCTATCAAACGCTCGCCCTCGGCATCGTTTTTAAATTCCTTTTTCAGGGAGAAATCATTGACCAGTTCTATCGTCCGCTGGTAATTGGCGACGATGTCGTTAGCGGGAGTTTCCCGCTTCTCCGCCGGCGCCGCGGGCGCTTCTTTTTCTTTGCTCTTGCCCCGTTTTTTCGCCGCAGCCGCGTCCGCCTCTTTCTCCCGCTCGGTTTCTGCGCGGCTTATCTCCGACTCCCAGTCCGGATTTTTGTTGAGATCGCGAAAGAATTTGATATCGTCGATTTGACTCATATATTTAGGCAATTAATATATTTCTCTGGCTGCCGGCGGCGCTTATTCTAATCCGTTTGGTTTTTTTCGGCCAAATCCTTTTCACCTTCTCCGCCCATTCTATGGCCGTGACCGTATCCGGCCGGCCGAGCCATTCCTTAACCCCTAACGCCGTCAAATCCTTAGCTGATTGCAGACGATAAGCGTCCAGATGGCAGAAATATTTTATCCGCTTGGCGACGCCGTCCTTCCCGGCGTGTCCGACCAAACGATAAATTTTCCAAATATTAAAAGTTGGGCTGTTCACCCGCTGTTTCACCCCCAGGCCGAGGGCCAGACCCTGGATCAGACAAGTCTTGCCGGCGCCCAAGTCGCCGGTCAGCGCGAAAACTTCGCCGCCCCGGCACCGGCGGCCCAAGGCGCGGCCCAAAGCCTTGGTCGCCCGGGCGTTTTCCGTAATGATTTTCTTCATAATACTTAGTGGGCGCACAAGGATTCGAACCCTGGACCCCTTCGGTGTAAACGAAGTGCTCTAACCAGCTGAGCTATGCGCCCGAACCTATAAACTGTGGGCGGAAGAGGACTTGAACCTCCACGGCCTTGCGGCCACAAGCACCTCAAGCTTGCGTGTATACCAGTTTCACCACCCGCCCCTCCGAGGCGAGCCCGAGGCCCGCCGCGCGAAAAAATTTTCGTACCCGAAAAAGTCGTCTTATTTGACGACCTTTTCTTTCAACCGTTTTTTATAATTGCCGCGCAAATAATATAACTTGGCTCGCCGCACTTTCGCCTGTTTCTTGACCTCTATCTTGGTGATGGTCGGCAAGTTGAGCGGGAAGATCTTTTCCACGCCGATGCCTTCGGAAACCTTGCGAACGGTAATAGTCCCGCCGGCTTCTTTATTATGCTTGCGGGCGATGATCAGGCCTTCAAAGTATTGGATCCTTTCTTTTTCCTCACCCTTGGAATTCAATTCCTTGATCTTTTGATAAACGCGGACGGTCAGGCCGGGTTTCAACTCTAATTTGGTTTCAACCATATGGTTAAAATTGATAAACGAGATTGTCAAATCTCGTTATAAACGCTATTTAATTAATCTAATCTTGTCTTATATTATAATCAATTTTTCGTCTTGTCAAGTCGGGCGGAAACGAACTCATAGACGGCTTTAAAGACCTCGGCTTTGCTCAAATTAGTCGTATCCAGATAAAAATCATAGTTCTTCTGATCGTAGACGTCAATCTTATAATATTTGCGGTAGCGGAGCTTATCGCTCGCCATCCTTTGCTGATTACTCTCCAAGACATCGGTCACGCTGTTTAGATGGGCGGCTTCGTTCCTCTGATTTTTTTCCTTTAAATTAGCGAAAATCCTCTTAGCACCCACTTCCGGCGCCACATCCAGATAAATCTTCAGGGAATGAGGGATAAGATACCATGAAGTCCGGCCTTCAATCACGAAGTTATCCTGCGTCTTGCCAAGTTGGCGCTGATACTCATCCACTTCGCTGTCGGTTAGCGGATCATCTTCACCTTTTTTATTGTATTCCGCTAGGGTCAGGCCCAGCTTGCCGGCCGCTTCCCGCCGCAAGCCGCCCATATAATAGCGGGGCCAGCCCAATTTATCCGCCAAGAGCTGGGCGATGGTGCTTTTGCCCGAACCCGGCGCGCCGCTTAAGGAAATAATCATATTTTATTTGTCTTTTATTTAATAAAAGTCTATTATATCATTATAATATCGCAAAACCTAAAAAATAGAAACGCCAACCTATGTATTTGGAAAAACTGGAAATTCAGGGTTTTAAATCTTTCGCCAATAAAAACAAACTTATCTTCCCCGGCCTGGTGGACGGCGAGAAGCGGGGACTGACCGCCATCGTCGGCCCGAACGGTTCGGGTAAATCCAATGTCGCCGATTCTGTCCGCTGGGCGCTAGGCGAACAAAGCTTAAAGACCCTGCGCGGCAAAAAAAGCGAAGACGTCATTTTCTCCGGCTCGGATCAGAAGAACCAGCTCGGCTTAGCCGAGGTATCTTTGCATCTGAACAATAGCGCGGCCGTAAAAAGAGGCGAAGACAGCCCCCAGGCGGTGGAGACGGAAAGCGATTTGGATCAGATCCTGAGAAGCTCTCCGGAAATCGTCATTACCCGGCGCTTATACCGAAGCGGGGAAAGCGAATATATCTTGAACAATAGCCGCGCGCGCCTGTCCGATATCCAGATGCTCCTGGCCAAAGCCAATTTCGGCCAGAAAACCTATAGCGTCATCGGCCAGGGCATGGTGGAGAACTTTTTGAATACCTCGGCGGCCGAACGCAAGGATTTTTTTGATGAGGCGACCGGCGTCAAACAATTCCAGATCAAGCGCGACGCTTCCCTGAACAAATTGGAAAGCAGCTACGAGAACTTGGAACAGGCGGATATGCTGCTCTTAGAAATCAAGCCGCGCTTGCGCAGTCTGACGCGGCAAGTGGAGAAACTGAACAAGCGCAGCCAGCTGGAAAACGAACTCCGGACCAGCCAATTGAATTATTACCATAAGAGCTGGGAAGAGATCAGCGGCAAGCTGGACGACCTGAACGGTCAATATCTGGAACGGGAAAAGATCAAGCTGGATAAAGACAAAAAATTTACCAAACTGAACGACGAGCTCAATAAGATTAAGAGCACCGACTATAACCAGGCGATCGGCGAACTGAAACCCCGCCTTTTGGAATTGAATAACGCCAAAAACTCTTTACTGAAACAATTGGCTAAGATTCAGGCCGAATTGGAAGTTAACTGGGAAGCGCAGGGCCAATTTGATCTTTCCTGGCTAAGCGGCAAACAGGGCGAACTGACAGCGGAACTGGAAAAAAATGATCATGAACTGAGCGTTTTGAAAAATGACCGCGGCCGGGAGAAAGAAAAAGAGCTGGCGGATGAGCTGGCGCGCCTGGATAAGGCCATGGCCGCCGCGCAGGCCGAATTGAAAAGTGCCGGCGACGCTTTGCCAAAAAATCGCCGCGCCGAAAAGACCCGCCGGGAGATCAACCAGATAATCTTGGATTTCTTAAAACGTCTGGAAGAACTCGGCGCCTTGGAAGACTTAAACGAACTGAAAACGCGCCTCAGCGCCGCCCGAGAAGAATTTAAAGACGAAATCTCTGATCTGTTGACCGAGGAGAACGCCGCTAAATTGGAAACCATCAAGGATCTGCAGGCCAAGATCATTGACTTGAACGAAGCGCGCCGGAACGCGACCGACGAACTGAACGCCTGCCGTCTGGAACTCTCCGGCAAGAATGAACGGCAGAAGATCCTGGCCGAGAAAAAACGGCAGATAGAGAACGACTTGAACGATATCAAGAACAAGCTGTCCCAAAAAACCGCTCCGGATAAGAGCGGCGACGCCTCTCAGGCCAAATCCGAACTGAATTCTAAGATTAGCGCCCTGGACAAGCAGATCCTGGCGCTGGAAGCCGAGCTGGCCGAGTTGAACAAAGCCGGCGACGAAGAAAAATCCGTCATTTTTGCCCACCAGAAGAATCTCCAGAATCTGCAGACCGAAATCACCGCCTTGAACGGCGAACTGAGCGCCATAAAGATCAACGCCGCCCGTGAAGAGACGCGCCTGGAAGATCTGGAAAATAATATCCGGCAAGCCGGCCTGGATCTGGGGGAAATAAAGAAACACGCCGCGCCGGCGGATGACTTGGAACCGGAGAAAGCCCTGAAGAGGATTAATGATCTGAAAAACCAGCTGGAAATGATTGGCGGCATAGATCCGGAGACGGAAAAAGAATATCGCGAGACAAAAGAGCGCTATGATTTCCTGAGCGCGCAGACGGACGACCTGGACAAGGCCATCAAATCCCTGGAAGAAATAATTTATGAGCTGGATCTGAACATCAAGAACCGTTTTGACGCCGAGTTTAAGATCATCAGCGAAAAATTCAACGATTATTTCAAGATCCTGTTTAACGGCGGCTCATCCAAGATTTTTAAAATCATGATCGCCGACTTGGAAAAGGAAGAAGAGGCCAAAGCGGCGGCCAAGGCGGCGGAGACGGCGCCTAACGGCCAAAGCAATGGCCAAATGTCGGCCGGCCTAACCGCGGCCGAAGCGAGCGTCAAGAACGCCACGGAAGACAAGCTTAAAAAGATAAAATTCTTGAGGAAATACAATGCCGTCGGCTTAGCCGGCATTGAGATCCAGGCCACGCCCCCGGGCAAAAAGATCCAATCGGTCGCCATGTTATCGGGCGGCGAACGAGCTCTGACGGCGATTGCTCTTATTTGTGCGATTATTAGCGCTAATCCTTCGCCCTTCGTCGTTCTGGATGAAGTGGATGCCGCTTTAGATGAAGCCAACTCCGAACGCCTAGCTAAAATCTTGGACGATTTATCCCATAAGACCCAATTCATCGTCATCACCCATAACCGCGCTTCCATGCGCCGGGCGAGCGTCCTCTATGGCGTCACTATGGGCACGGACGGCGTCAGCCAGCTCCTGAGCGTCAAACTGGACGAGATAAAAAAATGATTTAGAAAAAATTTAAGGAATTTTTAAGGGCTATCCTTTATACTGGAATCCGTTCCCTCTCCAAGGAGCGGATTTTATTTTAAACGCGCTCGCGCGACAATCGTGCCGCGGCGCAACCGTTAAATTATGCCCAGTAAAATTTTTACGGCCGGCTTGGTCGGTCTGGACGCCACGATCATAGAGGTGGAAGCGGCCGCGGGCGGCGGAGATTTCGGACAAATCGTCATTGTCGGCCTGCCGGATACGGCCGTCTCCGAGGCCCGGGAAAGAGTCAGGAGCGCGCTCCGCCATAGCGGCCTGCCCTACCCCCGCCGAAAGATTACGGTCAATCTCGCCCCGGCCGATCTGAAGAAACACGGCCCGGCTTACGACTTACCGATTGCTCTAAGCATCTTGGCGCTCCAGAATGATTTTAAGATCAATCTGAGCGGCTGCCTGTTCGCCGGCGAGTTATCTCTGGATGGCGAGCTCCGGCCCATTGCCGGCGCTCTGTCTTTGGCGATCAGCGCCCGGGAAAAAAATTTCCAAAGATTATTCCTGCCGGCTGGAAACGCGGCCGAAGCCAAACTGATAGAAGATTTGGAGATTCTGCCGGTCAAAAATCTGCCCCAACTGATAAATCATCTGTCGGGCCGAGAAAAAATTATCCCGACAGAAGCCGCGGCGCTAACTCCGGCTAACCAGGCGCCGACTTTTGACCTCGCTTTCATAAAAGGCCAGAGCAAAGCCAAGCGCGCTCTAGAAATCGCCGCGGCCGGCGGGCACAATCTGCTCTTTTCCGGTCCGCCGGGCGCGGGAAAAACTCTGCTTGCCAGGGCCTTCGCCGGTCTCCTGCCCCCGCTGTCTCCGTCCGAAATCATTGAGCTGACTAAAATCTACAGCGCTTCGGGGCGATTAAAAGATTCCGCTTCGCTCGTCACCATCCGTCCTTTCCGCGCCCCGCATCAGAGCGCTTCGGCGGCGGCAATCTTAGGCGGCGGCTCCTGGCCGCAGCCCGGAGAAATTTCTTTAGCCCATCGGGGCGTCCTTTTCTTGGATGAGTTTCCGGAATTTTCCCGGACAGTCATTGAAGGCCTGCGCCAACCGCTGGAAGACGGCCAGATTACGGTGACGCGCGTCGGCGCCGTCTTGAAATTTCCCGCCCGCTTTATCCTGCTGGCGGCCATGAACCCCTGCCCCTGCGGCCGCGGCCAAAATAAAAATTGCCTTTGCTCGCCGACGCAGATTGTCCGCTACCGCCAGCGGATTTCCGGCCCGATCTTAGACCGGATAGATCTGCACGTGGAAGTCCCGGCTATAGGTTGGGAAAGACTGGACGCCGGCGAAGAAGCGGAGATGAGCGCCACGGTGAGAGAACGCGTCCTCGCCGCTAGCTATAAACAACGGCAGCGTTTTCATGGACAAAGCTTCTCCACCAACGCCACCTTACCCGAAGAATCATTAGCCCACTATTGTCCGCTCGACGCCGCTGGCCAAAAACTTTTGACCGCCGCTGCGCAAAAGATGAACTTATCCGCCCGCGCCTATAGCCGCGTCTTAAAAACGGCCCGAACGATTGCTGATCTGGCCGGCGCGGAAGAAATCCAGCCCGCCCATCTGGCCGAAGCCCTGCAATACCGTCCCCGCCTCTAGCTCGTCTTCGGTTCGCCGGAAAAAAATTGGAATAATCAAGGGCTTTTTGTTATAATGGAAGAGCTATAAAAGCTTGAATCATATGTTCAAAAAAATCGTGATTTTATCACTCCTCGCGGCTTTTTTGCTGAGTGCCGGTTTCGGTTGCAATACCGCCAGCCCGCAGACGACCGCCGCCACCCAGCCGGTTACCCTGGTCTACTGGCGCGTCTTTGACGACCAAGACGCTTTTCAGGACATCATCAATAAATACAAGGCAATCCATCCCTTCATCACGATTGAGTACCATAAATTGCGCTATGACGAATACGAAAACGCGCTCTTGAACGCCCTGGCCGAAGACCGCGGCCCGGATATCTTTTCCATCCAGAACACCTGGGTCAAGCGATACCAGACTAAATTAGCGCCCCTGCCGGCGACCACCACCATGGCTTATCCGGTCATCCAAGGCACGGTCAAGAAAACCGTCGTGACGGAAATGCGCACCGCGAACAGCTTGACGGTCAAGGGTTTGAAAGACAATTTCGTGGACACAGTCAGCCATGACGTCCTGATGTCGGACGGCAAGATCTATGGCCTGCCGCTTTACGTGGACACGCTGGCTTTATTCTATAATAAGGACCTGTTTAACAACGCCGGCATCACCCAGGCGCCGCAGTATTGGAATAAGGAATTCCTGCAAGACGTGAAGAAACTGACGCTGCAAGATCCGAAAAAGGGCATTGTCCAAGCCGGCATCGCCTTGGGCGGCAGCAGTAATGTCGGCCGCTTCAGCGACATTCTCTCCGTTCTGATGATGCAAAACGGCGCGACGATGATGGAAAACGACAATGTGGCCTTCAACATTCCGCCGGCTTTCGCCAAAAACACCGACTACAACCCCGGCTTGGAGGCGCTGCGTTTTTACACGGAGTTCTCCGACCCGACCAAAGAATCTTATTCCTGGAACGACCAACAACCCAGTTCCTTAGATATGTTCATCAGCGGCAATCTGGCCATGATAATTGATTATTCTTATAACCTGGCGACTATCCGCGCCCAAGCGCCGAAACTGAATTTTTCCGTGGCCAAGCTGCCACAGATAGAAGGCACGCCGCCGACCAATATCAATTTCGCCAATTACTGGGTGGAGACGGTTTCCAAAAAAAGCGTCCACCAGAACGAAGCCTGGGATTTCATCCAATTCATGACGCAGGCCGAACAAGCCAAAAGTTACCTGGATAAGACCAAACGGCCGACCGCTCTGCGCTCTTTGGTCGCCGAGCAGCGGAATGACGATCTGATCGGCGTTTTCGCCGACCAGGTCTTGACCGCCAAGAGCTGGTACGTCGGCAAGGATGAAACCGCGGCCGAGGAGGCTATCAAAGGGATGATCGACGCCGTCAATAGGAATGACGGCGCCAAACTGAAAGATATCATTGATAACGGCGCGGCCAAAGTCCAACAAACAATCAACTAAAAATTTATGTTTAAAAAAATAATCATCGGCGCTCTCGCGATCATGATAGTCGGCGGCCTGGGGGCGGCCGCTTTGAACGCGCACGCCGCCATCATCGATCCGTCCAGCCCGGCCTACCAAACCGGCGACTATACCTTAGACTACAATTCCGACTCCAGCGTCCTGACGGTGGTCGTCGGCATCGCCCGCTGGATCTTAGGCATCGTCGGCACGCTGGCTTTAGTGATGCTGATTTACGGCGGCCTGACTTTCTTGCTTTCCGGCGGCAGCAGCCAAGCCGTGGAAAGCGGCCGGAAAATCATCGTCGCCGCCGTCATCGGCTTGATAATCGTCTTCGCCAGCTATCTGATAATCAAATTCGTGCTGGGAACGATGGGGCTGAATTGGAATGGTAAGGCGGAACCGCTGACGCCTAAGACAAGTTTGATCATTAACCGCGCTTAAACCAAATGACCGGCTTCGTCCCTAAAAAGATCTATCCCCAAACCAGCTGGGGCGAAACTTTGCGCCAAGCGCGTTTGCGCCAAGGATGGTCGCTGGCGGCCGTCGCCAAAAAACTGAAAATCCGGACGAGTTATCTTTTGGCCCTGGAAGAAGAACGCTTGGATAAATTGCCGGCCGGCTTATACGGCCGCAATTTCTTAAGGGAGTACGCTCGGCTCTTGAAGATTGATCCGCAAGAAATCTTGCCCGCCCTGAACGATGAGTTGAGCGCGCCGGATAATCCTTTCTCACAGCCGATCGTCAAACCGAGCAAATTCTTGATCTTCCCGAAAATCGTCCGCAATATCCTGATCGCCCTGGCCGTCCTGGTCTGTCTCCTATATCTTTTATTCTATTTCCAAAAGATCTTCTGGCCGCCGCGTCTTAAGATCATCAGCCCGGCCGCCGACGCCTTCATAAAAGCCGACCACGTCCTGATAAGCGGCCAGACGGATAAGGAGGCAACGGTGGAAATAAACGGTATTGCCGTGCTTAATAACCACAACGGCGATTTTTCCCAGACCGTCGATCTGAAAAGCGGAGTAAATAATATCGTCATCAAGGCTAAAAAGCCGAACAGCCAGGCGAGGACGGTCATCATGCCGATTCTCGCCCAATAAAATATATGGCCAACATCAATAAAACCGCCCTCTTGAACATTGAGGCGATCCTGAATAAGCTGAGCGTCGGCGCTAACCAGCGCGTCGCCGAACTGGGCTGCGGCAATTTCGGCTTCTTCGTCTGGCCGCTCGCCCGACTGGTCGGCCGCGGCGGCCTGGTTTACGCCGTGGATATCTTGAAACCGACCTTGGACGAAATAAAACGGGAGGCAACTAAAGATAACCTGCCGCAAGTCAAGACCGTCTGGAGCAACCTGGAAATCTTTAAAGCCACGGCCGTGGAGAATAACAGCCTGGATGGCGCCCTCTTGGTCAATACTCTGCACCAATCGGACAAGAAGATAGAAATCTTGAGGGAAGCCATCCGGCTCTTGAAGCGTGGCGGAAAATTATTGATTGTGGACTGGACGGATATTGATTCACCGCTCGGCCCCGAACCGGCCAAGCGCGTGAAAGTTGAAGCACTAAGAGCGGCCGCGCCGAAAATCGGACTGGAACTGAAAGAAGAATTCCGCGCCGGCCCCTATCATTACGGCTTAATCCTAATTAAACTATAATTATGCACAATCTCCTCACCCTTAATTACTGGTTCAATCTGCGCCCGGAAATCCTCACGCCCCTGGCGCAAAAGCTGTTCTTGGGATTCATCGGCCTCCTGATCGTCTTGGCGGTGGTTACCGGCTTACTGAAAACCCGCGGCGGACTTTATCGCGGCTGGCTAAAAAGACTCTACACTTTTTTCGTGGCGCAGATCGTCATCGGCTTGGTCTTCCTGTTCTTTGACTACGAGCTGGTGCCCTTCTTTTCCGCCCGCTTCTGGCTGGCTCTCTGGGGCTTGGCGATGCTGGTCTGGCTGGTATTCATCCTGCTCAGCCTAAAGAAAATACCTGAGAAAAAAAAGTCTCTGGTGAATGAAGCCATAAAAAATAAATATTTGCCATAAATAACCAAAAAACTAGGCATTTTAAAAAGCCCTGCCCTAGGGGCTTTTTTGTCTGGAAGATTTGACCCCTATGCTCAACCGTAAGATTTTGGGCGGGCGCGGCGAAGCGGCCGCCAGAAAATACCTGATTGCCCAAGGTTACGATATTATCGGCGCCAATATCCACTTGGGCCGGAAAGAAATCGATCTGATCACGCGCCAGGGCGGCCAGACGGTTTTTGTGGAAGTCAAAACCCGGCGCTTTGTCGGGACGGCCGGCGATCCATACCCGCTCACCGGCAAACAAAGCCGATATTTAAAACAGGCCATGGCCGCCTACGCGCAAAAAAACCGCCTCTCCCTGGAGGCGGTGCGTTTGGATCTGATAATCATCGTCGCGACCGGAGATAAGCGGGCAAAATTGAAACATTATCGGGATCTTTTTAATTACTAGGCGGCTTCTCTTATCAGGCGCGCGGCCGGGCGTTCAAGCGCCGGCGCAAAGCCAACAAATTGAGAAAAAAATGCCAAGCGTCGCGCCAAATTTTTATGCGGCTGGCGCGCTTGGCATAGCGATTCTCTTGCCAATCAACCGGAATCTCCTTGACCCGGTAGCCGAGCTGTTTTGCCCAGACGACCAGTTCCGTGTCAAAAAACCATTGGTCGTCTTTTATCAAACCCGATAAATCCTTAAAAACTTCGGCGCGGATCGCCTTAAAGCCGCATTGCAGGTCAAAGAAATCATGACCGAGCAGGCGGCGCGACAAAAAATTATACAGCCGGGAACTCAAAGACCGCCACCAGGATCGTTCGGTGCGCGCGCCGGCCAAAAGCCGTGAACCGATAACCAGATCGCTTTCGCCGCTTAAGATTGGCGCCAGCAGATTCGGAATATTTTCCAGGGATACCGCCAGATCAATATCTTTGAAAACTAGGATATCCGCGGCGCTCGCTTGCCAACCGGCCTTAACCGCCCGCCCCTTGCCACCCTCCGATAACACTAAAAAATCAATTCGGCCAGGATTATTTTTGGCCAAATCGGCCGCTAATTCAGCTGAACGATCACTGGAACCGTTAACCACGATCAGCAAATGCCAATCAAAAGGCCAGGATCGGCCGGATAAAAATTCCTTCAGTTTCAAGAGGTTGCCGCTTAGGATCTTTTCTTCATTTTTCACGGGCAGACAAAAATCAATTAACATTTATTTGCCTTTTAAATAAATTATCGCCGCCCCATCACCGTAAAGAGTCCGCCAACCGGGGCTGGCCGACAGATAGCGGCGCAGATTATTGTCATTCTTCAATTCCGCGGCGGAAACGGAAAAAAGGATCTTTTCCAACCAGCCGACTTTCGGCGTCCGGTCTTTAGCCGGCATAAGCACCAGCCTGATATCATACTTAGCCAACTGGGCGCTGATCTTGTCGTCTGTCCGATAGAATTCCGCGTACTCTTCCAGATAAGAATGGCCGTTCATCGGCACTTGCGGCAGGCGGCCGTCAATGAATAGCGAGCGGCTGGGGTATTGCCAGATCAGATAACCGCCCCAGCTATAATCATTCAATAAATTATATTGGTCATAGGCCGGATGGGCTTTTAAGAAATTTACGGCGTCATAAGGATAATTGAGACTGAAAAAGACAAAGGGATCCTTGAATAGATTAAGGTTGGCAAACTGCGCAGCAATCGCCAGGACGAGACAGGCCGCTAGGCAAGCTTTGAGCCACCAGCGGAAAGCCAAACGCCGGCCGATTTCGGCGGCGTTAAAGAGCGCCGGGAAGACCACTAGTAAAAAAGGCAAAGAGCTTATGAAGAGCAAGGGGAAATTCCGGCGCGACTGGAAACTCAGGGCCGTGAATAATAACACCAAGCCGACGGTCCACAAATCCACGGAAAAATATTTTCTCCGGCGGGCATAATATAGATAGAAAGCCAGCGCCGCCAGGATTAAAGATAAATAAAGCAATTGCCAATAATGGAAAGGCCAGGCCAGCTGCGACAGCCACTCGCTGATATGCGACAGATAATAGGAACTGCGATAGCCGCCGAGAAAAGAATAAAGTTCTAAGTGATAGGGCGTGAGAAGGGTCGCGCCCGCGGAGAGAAGAGCGGCGCCCAGCCAAAATAAGATTTCTTTAGGCGACAAGAGGCCGCTTCTATCCAGCCAAGCCGCCTCAGGCCGGCGCGCCCACCATCTTTCAATGATTTTTACGCCCGCCCAGGCGAAAATGACGAACAAGCCGATCAAGAACCCGGCGTGCAGATTAGCCCAAAGATAAAAAAGCGGCGGGAGCAGACATAAATAATAAAGTTTCCGCTGCCGACTATAAGCGTAAATTATAATCAGCAAGATAAGCAAAAATAAAACGGATATTTCCTGGATGCGGACGCCGAAATGCGGCAAAGCGGCAAAGATTCCCAAAAATTGAAAAACGGCCAGCCAAACGGCCGGCGGCCGGCCCGACCAACGCCGATAAATGAAAATCGTCAGGCTGATGAAGGCGGCCAGGATGATAAGCGCCAAAGCGATATTGACAGCCAAATAACCGGCGCCGGCGTAAAGTTTGTAAATCAGCAGATTGGACAGCCATTCGTGGTCTACCCAGCGGCCGCTAAAAGCATAGTCATAATGATTGATATGAGGCACGGCGGCGGTTTGGGCGATCTCCTGGCCGACCTTCAAATGCCAGCCGAAATCCGGATCAAGATAAGTGAGAGAGTTTTTTAAAAGCAGGCCGAAGATGAATAAATAAAACAAAAACCAGAAAATATGGACGAACTTGATTTTTTTCCAGAATTTAATCATAAAAACCCTCGATTTTCCTTTATTCTAAGCTTATTTTATCATACTCCCGTTTATTTGTCTTGTTTTTATAAATATGCTAAAATTAGAGTATAAAAATTTATAAAAATATTAATAAACTAGAAAGGTGGTGAATTATGAAAAAATTCTCAAAATTTTTCCTGTCCTTTGTGGTTATTTCCCTTTTAGTTTTACCGTTTTTAGCCATGCCCGCTTTGGCGCAATCCGGCGACCCGTATGGCATTAACAATGTCCAGAACGGTTTGAACAACTCCCTGCCGGGAGCCGGCACTGATTTAAGAACGGTCATCGCCCGGATCATCAATTTTGCCCTGGGTTTCTTGGGCATCATCGCGGTGGTGATAATCTTGATCGGCGGTTTTAAATGGATGACAGCCGCTGGAAATGAGGAAAAGGTGGCGGAGGCGAGAAAGCTTCTGGTCGCTGGCATTATCGGCTTAGTGATCATCTTAGCCGCTTGGGCCGTGTCCACTTTCGTTATCGGCGCTATTTACAACTCGGTCAACGGTTAATTAATTTTGTGGTTCTCATCGATCTGATGGGAATCACTGCTCTAGACGCAAAGTCTTGTGTTTAGGGCAGTGAATTAAATTTACTTCTTGTTTTATGAAGAAAAAGATAATTTTTGTCTCTCTATTTTTTCTTCTCCTGCTCGGCTTAGGGACTATCGCCCCGGCGCAAGCGGCCAGTAGCACCGACCCGACCACGAGCGGCCTGAACGAGGCCGCCGGCCAGGTGAACGCTTTCAAGAATCAGACTAAAACGACTTACGACCTTAACTTCTTCGCTACCACAGTCGGTAAAGTCATCGGCGCGGTTTTGGCGTTTGTCGGCGTGCTCTTCCTGATTTTGGTAATCTACGGCGGCATCCTCTGGATGACGGCCGCCGGCAACGAACAAACCATCACCAAGGCGCGGACCTTGATCTTGAATTCGGTCGTCGGCCTGGTTATCGTTCTAGCCGCCTACGCCCTGGTTTCCTTCTTGGGCACGCAAATCATACAATAATGATCAAGTTAAGTTTGAAAAAAATAATAATCGCCGTTTTCGTTTTAAGCTGTTCGTTGATCCTGGCGATGCCCTCTTCCGCCCAAACCGGAGGGACTTATGATGCGATAGACTTCAAGGCTCAGAGCGGCTTGGACACGTCGGCCGATACCGCCGGCTACGCTATCGGCACCGAAGCTTCTTCCGTCCAAGACTTGGTCGGCAAGGTAATCTATAGTCTCTTGACCTTTGTCGGCGTGCTTTTCTTGGGACTGATAATTTACGGCGCCATGACCTGGATGACGGCCGAAGGCAATGAACAAAAAGTCGAACAAGCCAATAAGATTCTCATGGGCGCGCTCTTCGGTCTGGCAATCGTTGTTTCGGCCTATGCGGTCACTTACTTCATCTTGAATTATCTGTGGAAATAAATTATGAAAAGATTCTTGGCCATATTGATAGTCGTCATCGTCTCGGGAATAATTTTTAGCGCCGCCCAAGCCTCCCTGCTCAATCCTCAAAAAACCACCGAGTTCAACAATAACGTCGGCCATATGGCTTCCTCAACCGGCGCCTCCCAAACCAGTTTGGAAACTATCATCGGCAATGTTATCCGCCTGGTTTTAAGCCTTCTGGGAGTAATCTTCGTCGCTCTGGGATTTTGGGCCGGCAATAATTGGATGCAGGCCGGCGGCAACGAGGAAAAAGTGAAAAAAGCCCAGGCGACCATCCGTAACTTGATCATCGGCCTGCTCTTAGTCGTTCTCGCTTATGGCCTAAGTTATGTCCTGGCCGGCATTCTAACCAGCTTTGTCATTAAATCGCAATAAACAAAGATCATATGAAAAAAATAATCGGGCGGCATCTTCTGGCTTTTATTTTCCTGGCCCTGATATTCACGCCAATTTTAGTTTTTGCCCAATCCAGTTCCACTACTTCCAGCACCAACCCTATCTTAAACACCCTGCAGCAAGTAGGCAATAAGGGCGGCTACATCACCGACCCGGCCATCGCCAGCCCGGTGCGCATCGTCGGCTTAGTCGTGCGCCTATTCATCAACTTCTTAGGCGTCACTTTCATCATCCTGATGGTTTTTGCCGGTTACGGCTGGATGACCGCCGGCGGCAACGAAGAGAAAGTAAAAAAATCGCGGACAATGATCGTCCAGGCCTTGGTCGGACTCTTGGTCGCCGTGGTCTCCTGGACTTTATGGAACTTCATCTTCGAGAAGATAATTTTAATGCAGTGATCATATGAAAAAATTTTTAAGTCTCGTCGCCTCGATCGCTACCGGCCTATCTCTGGCCGGAGCCGCCTCCGCCCAACTGGTTTCTGATCCCAATACCATCCAATCCCTGACCAATACGATGGCCGGCGAGGCCACCCTGGGTTCGGTAAGCGTCGGCTACCTGGTGGCCACGATTATCCGAGTAATTTTGAGCTTATTGGCCATAATCTTCTTGGTTCTTACCATCGCGGCCGGTTTTCGCTGGATGACGGCCGGCGGTAATGAAGAACAGGTAAAAAAGTCCACCGGCGCGCTGCGCGACGCCGTCATCGGCCTGGTCATCGTTTTGGCCGCTTACACCATCACTTATTTCCTCTTCAAATATCTGCCCTTCGGTCTCGGCGGCGGCGGCAGCACGACGTCCAGCGGCTGACAGAGATCCCAACTAATAAAAACTACGAAAAAAGAGGTAGAATGGAAATCATCTACCTCTTTTCTTACTCTAAAGCCAAATCTTAAAGCTGTTTAAAATCGTGGCACTTTGTACCACCAGGCAAACATTTGGCTATCGATTATCGTCCCGGTCGGCGAAGGCACATGCATAGTTTTGCAATTTTCTGAATTGACTTTATACCCGTCGGCGAAGGCCTCTATCCGGTAAGTTCCCGGCGTCAGACGGAATTTTGTCTGACTGTACTTCTTGACCACGGTCGAGGTTTTCTCGCCGCCGCTACCATTTACGGGGATAAAGTAAATATCCACTGACGCTCCGCGTTCATTCAAGATAATCCCCTCAAAATCAGTGTAGGACTTCTGAACCGTGTCAATTCTTGGTTTACGGTTCGAAGCGGCTGAATCGGGCTTGATAATGTTTACTGAACTGGGCGTTTCCGGCGAAGAATAAAGCAAAGTAATAACTGCCTCGGACTTTTTCTGGGTGTTTTCTCTCTCCAGAACATCAAATCCGTTGAAGTAACTTCTCTTTTCTTTATCGGTCAGCCGGAGATGCTTGTCTGTAACATAATCATAGATGATCTTATTGCGGGCGGCTTCCAGCTTTCCGGCCTCAGTCCACCAAGCGTCGGCCTGGTTTTTCTGAAAGTCGGTCGTCTGGTCAAGAGACTTCAGAACCTTGAACCTGACTGAATCGCTGGCGAGCGCCTCAATCAGAAACAATTGAGCGCTGTCTGAAGTAGCTTTGGCTAATTCTCGTTTCAGGAAATCCATATGTCTCTGGATTTTCCTCTCCTGTTCCAAGAACTCGGAAGCTTTGTTTACGTTTAAATTCTTGGCCAGGACAGCGTCCTGACGAGCGATTCTTCTGGCCACGCGGGCCTGTTTGGAGGTTTGCCTTGTGCCCAGTGATTGGGCATTAATGTTGCTGGCGGGGATCATCATCAGGATAATCATCACCAAGGAAATAATCTGTTTCATGGCTTCGGTGTTTATTGTTTTTTGTTTGTAATGTTCAAATTATAAATCAATAAAGCCCCTTAAAAGAGCTAATAACCAATTTTTGATTATCAAGTGATTATATCATATCCCATAACTATTGTCAATAGTTATCCACACCCTACGGATTGACTTTTCCGGAGTGGCCTGCTAAGCTACTTAGTCAAGAAAATCCCTGCTTTAATATCATTCAATATGGTAGAGTAGGGATTTTTTGATTTTACTAATATTAAACAAATATGAAGCTATTACAGATAATCAAAGAAGACGTCGTGCCTTTAAGCGGCCGGCAGAACCTGGTTCTTGTAATCATCATCGCTTGTTTGTTCCAATTCGCCCTGTTTTACGCCCCGGCCATGGCCGAGGCGGCCGTTAAACAGGCCCCTGGCCCGGCTCGAGACGTGATTTCGGTTTCGGCCCCAGCCAATGAGCCGGAAACCATGGTTTATACCGATTCTACGGTCAAAGAAGCGACCATGGATTCTGATGCGGCTATAATCGCTTACCAGAACCAAACCGCCGCCCTTAAGCCGGAAACCGACCCGAAATCGGTCAGCGTCCTGCGGGAAAGCACCCATGTCATCACCGCCTATAACTCCGAGGTCGCCCAGACCGACGATGATCCTTGCACCACGGCCAACGGCTTCAACGTCTGCCAGCATAACCAGGAAGACACCATCGCCGCCAATTTCTTGAAATTCGGCACCAAGGTGCGCATCCCGGAAATCTTCGGCGACCGCGTCTTTGTCGTTCGGGACCGCATGAATTCCCGTTACGCCAATCACGTGGATGTCTGGATGAAGGATCACGGGGCCGCCGTTAAGTTCGGCGTCCAAGTGGCGATGATCCAGGTGATCAAGTAAAATAACTTTTTAAATTAAATATACAAAAAACGCCCGGCGACAAACCGAGCGTTTTTTTATTAAAAATATAAGTCTAGAAGAATAAAGATAAGATACCACGGCTGCGACGGATGGTTTTTTCTCTCTTCAAGATCGCTAAGGTCGTGGCAATCGCCGAATCCGGATTCAAGGAAAGGCTATCAATGCCTTCGTCCACCAAAAATTCGGCGAAATCCGGAAAGTCGCTCGGCGCCTGACCGCAGATGCCGACCTTGCGCTTATTTTTCTTGGCAGCGACAATCAGATTCTTGATCAATATCTTGACCGCTTCATTTTTTTCGTTGGAAACGCCGGCCACGGCCAGTGTCCCGCCGGAATCGCGGTCAATGCCGAGCGTCAACTGGGTCAAGTCGTTGGAACCGATGGAAAAGCCGTCAAAAATCTGACTGAATTTATCCGCTAAGATTATATTGGACGGGATTTCCGCCATGACATAAATCTGTAAACCGTTCTCGCCACGTTTCAAGCCGTTTTCAGCCATGACCGCCTGGACTTTCTTGCCCTCTTCCACGGTCCGGCAGAAAGGGACCATGACTTTCAGATTAGTCAGGCCGAATTCATCCCGGACGCGCTTGATTGCCCGGCATTCCAGAACGAAGGCCGGCAAGAACTGGGGCGAGTAGTAGCGGCTCGCTCCGCGCCAACCGATCATCGGATTGGACTCCACGGGTTCGTAAGCTTGGCCGCCGATCAGGTTAGCGTATTCATTGGTCTTGAAATCGCTCAGACGCAAAATCACGTCCTTCGGATAGAAGGCGGCGGCAATGAGCGCAATTCCCTGCGCCAGACGATCGACGAAGTAGCCGGTTTTGTTTTTATAACCGACGGTCAGCGCGTTAATCTTGCTCTTCACGGCGCCGGTCGGCAATTTATCGTAATTGATCAAGGCCAGAGGATGAATCTTTATATAATTATTAATAATGAACTCCAAGCGCGCTAAGCCGACGCCGTCGTTAGGAATAAAAGAATCCAGGAAAGCCAAATCCGGTTCGCCGACGTTCAGCATGATTTTCGTTTTCGGCCGCTTCAGATCTTTGATGTCCGTCTTTTCAATCTTGAACGGCAGCTTGCCTTCATAAACGAAGCCGGCCTCGCCCTCGGCGCAAGAGACGGTTACCGGCTGGCCGCTTTTGATCTTCTGGGTGGCTTTACCCGTGCCGACGACGCAAGGGATGCCCAGCTCGCGGGAAACGATGGCCGCGTGGCAGGTGCGACCACCCTTATCGGTCACGATGGCCGCGGCGATCTTCATGATCGGCTCCCAGTCCGGGTCGGTCATGGTCGTCACTAAGATTTGTCCGGGCTTGAAGGTGCTCAGATGTTTGGTGTCCATCAAGCGGTTAACCGCGCCAGCGCCGATCTTATTGCCTACGCTTTGGCCGGCAACGAGCACTTTGCTCCGTTTGCTTAACTTATAGCGCTCAATGATCCGCCAATCTTTGATGCTTTCCACCGTCTCCGGCCGAGCCTGGATGATATATAATTCCTTCGTCTGACCGTCCAAGGCGAACTCAATATCCATCGGCCGCTTATAGTGTTCTTCGATCACCAGGCCCCATTTGGCGAGCTGCAAGACCTGGCGGTCGCTTAAGGCCGGATCCAGTTGCCGGGCGGTCGGGATGGGGATATTCTTGACGGTTCTCTCTCCGGAAAAATTATAGACCATCTTCATGGCCTTCTTGCCTAAGCGGCGAGAGATGATCTTTTTGGTCGGCTTAAAAATATAATATTCGTCCGGGTCAACATGCCCCTGGACGATGTTCTCGCCCAAACCGAAGATGGCATTTATCAAAACCACGTTCCGAAAGCCGGATTCGGTATCAATCGTGAACATGACGCCGGAGGCGCCCAGGTCAGAGCGGACCATTTTCTGCACGCCGACCGATAGGGCGACCTTGAAATGGTCAAATTTCTTGTCCACGCGATAGGAGATCGCCCGGTCGGTGAATAAAGAAGCGATACATTTCTTGACGGCGATAAGCAAGTCTTTTTCGCCGGAGATATTCAAGAAAGTTTCCTGCGCGCCGGCGAAGGAGGCGTCAGGCAGGTCTTCGGCAGTGGCGCTGGATCTCACGGCGACATGCAGGTCTTTAGTTTTGTAAAAATTCGCCAGCTCGCGATAAGCTTCTTTAATGGCCTTAACCAAGCCGGCCGGCAGCTCGGCGGCGATGATGAGCTTTCTCGCGGCCGCACCGCGCGCCATCAAATCATTAACGTCTTTCGTATCCAAACCTTTCAAGAGCGCTTTGATTTTCGGCTTCAAGCCGGTCTGCTCCAAAAAATAATTATAGGCGTAAGCGGTCGTGGCAAAACCATTAGGCACTTTGACGCCTTTTTTCGCCAGAGTCCCGTACATCTCGCCCAGCGAAGCGTTTTTCCCGCCCACTTGCGGAACGTCTTTGATCGTCAGGTCTTTAAAAAATCTGACGAATTTATTTTGCGCCATAAAATTTTAAAAAATAAAGATTAATTTGATGACTGTTTAATTATAGCATAAACTTTACTTTATAAAAATAATAATCTAAGATAAAAATACGCTGGAAAACACGGGCTAATCTCGGGTGGCCGGCGTAACACAAGCGGACGTGGCGAAATTGGTAGACGCACTTGGTTTAGGGCCAAGCGGGGCAACCCTTGAGAGTTCGATTCTCTCCGTCCGCACCGGATTTTATGATCAATTGGCTTCACAACTTCAATCCCCAGCCGATTCTCCTGGCGCTCGGGCCGATCCATATCTATTGGTATGGGCTGATGGTGGTCCTGGGCATAGTCGCCGGCCTGTTGGCGATTCTTAGGTTGGCCAAACTTTATAATTTGAATCGCGAACTGGTTTTTGACCTGGCTTTTTGGCTAATCATTTTCGGGCTGATCGGCGCCCGGCTTTATGACGTCGGCTTAAACCTGTCTTTTTACTTAGCGCATCCCCTCCAAGTCTTGGAAATCTGGCGCGGCGGCCTAGCAATCCACGGGGCCGTCATTGCCGGCCTGATTGTCGTCTTCGTTTTCGCCCGCCGAAAAAAAATCAATTTTTGGCAGCTGACCTCCCTAATGGTTCCCGGCCTGGCCCTAGGGCAAGCCATCGGCCGCTGGGGAAATTATTTCAACCAAGAGATTTTCGGGCTGCCGACCAACCTACCTTGGGGCATACCGATTGATTTACTAAACCGGCCGGCGCCGTACATCACTAATCAGTTTTTCCAGCCGACTTTCCTGTACGAAAGCCTGGGCTGTCTCTTGATTTTCGCCTTGCTCTTCGGACTAAATTTCTATTTCGCCCGCCGCGATCGCCTGAATCTCCGCTTTTTTGTTTGGCTGACCCTCATATATATGATATTATATTCCATATTAAGATTCCTGGCGGAATTCATCCGCCTGGACCCCGCCCCTTATTTATTTGGCCTGCGCTGGCCGCAGATCATCAGCTTGCTCTTGATCGGCCTCTCCATCATTATTCTAATATTCTACCCCCATGCCCGAAGCGAAAAAGATTAGCAAAAGCAGCCTATCCTTGTGGCTTTTATATTTCCTCGGTCTTATCTTGGCCGTTTCCACGGCTCTGCCCGCCTATATCCAATCTAATTTTCTGGGCGAACTGGTCAGTTTGCGGACCATCGGCCTGTTCTTCGCGGCCGCCAACCTCTTAACGGCGGCGGCCATCATTTTTTTCCCGGGCTGGATCATCAGATTGAATAATTATTTTGTCACCAAGGTAACCCTGGTCATGTATGGCGTCGCTCTCCTCTGCCTGAGCTTAGCCAACCGGCCACTATCCGGCCTCTTGGCCATCGCCCTTTTTACCGTGACCGCCAACTTGATCTGGATAAACATGGATTTAGCCGTGGAAAGCTTCTCCAAGAATTCCAAAACCGGCCGCATCCGCACCTTATATTTCACCTTTCTCAATCTCGGCTGGATTAGCGCCCCGCTCTTATCCAGTTATCTCATCGGCTGGGGGCAATATCAAGTCGTTTTTCTCGTCGCCGCCTTCTTGGTCCTGCCGGTCTTTCTGATTGTCATGAAACAGCGGCGGCGGCTCAGCAAAAACATCAAATACCACCGGGGAAAAATCCTACCCTCTCTGAAGAAAGCTTGGAAAAACAAGAATCTGCGAAATGTCTTCGGGGTCGCCTTCCTGCTCAGTTTATTCTATAGCAGCGTGGTCGTTTACGTGCCTCTTTATCTGCACGGCACGCTGGGTATGGAGTGGTCGGTCCTGGGTCCGATCTTTTCCTTGATGCTCATCCCCTTCATCCTGATAGAAATCCCTGCTGGCATTCTGGCCGACAAATACTGGGGCGAGAAAGAGATGATGTTCATCGGTTTGTCCATCATCATCGTTTCTCTGGCCTTATTCTTTTTCATAAACCAGCCGATCGCTTGGCTATGGGCGGCTATCCTGTTCTTCAGCCGCTGCGGCGCGGCCCTTCTGGAAGCGATGCGTGAAACCTATTTCTTTAAGATCGTGGACGCGGAAAACGTCACGGACATCAATCTTTTCCGGATTGCCAATCCGCTCGGCTATGTCATCGGTCCGCTCTTGGCCGCCCTCATCTTAAGTTTCTTCTCTTTACCTTATCTCTTCCTGTATTTCGCCATCATTATGCTGGCCGGTTTCATTTTCATCGCCGCCCTGAAAGACACAAAATAAGCAGACTCACGCCTGAGGCGCGAGCCAAAGGCGGGTATCGTATAATGGTTTTTATGTCAGCCTTCCAAGCTGAAGATGGGGGTCCGATTCCCCCTACCCGCTCCCAGCAAAAAACACCGGTTCAGCCGGTGTTTTTATTTTATTTTATGAATCGCTTCTCATTTCTCAAACCCGCCCAGCTTATAGTCCTTGATTTCGTGCCGGATATGCCCCTTGAAAAAGGTATGTAGATTTATCCGCACCCATTTCCACATGCCGCGCCAGGCGCCTTCCCTTTCCAAACGGCGGGAAGAATAAAGCTGCCAGCAAGCGCGGATGATCCGGAATTTCCCGCGGGCTTGGTGGGTGGCGCGCCAGCAATATTCCGAGTCCTCTCCGAAAAAGATCGTCGTGTCAAAGCCGTGAATGCGCTCGTGCCTGTCTTTGGTGACCATGATACCGGAACCGTTGGCCAGCGGGGAAAAGTATTGGAAGATAAAAAAGACCAGATTGCAGATCGTGGCGTAAATCCGATAAAACAGGCGATTGGGATTGAACTTGATGTAGAAGCCGGCGCAGTCTAAGCCGCGCCTTTTGAACTCCGCTACGGACGGTGTCAAGAAATTCGGCTGCAGGATCACGTCGGCGTCCAAAAAAAGAAATAGGTCACCGCGAGCGACGGCCGCCCCGTTATTTCTCTGCCAACCGGGATGACGATGCTCGCCATCCGTCACTAGCCGGCAACCGGCCGCGGTCGCCAGAGCCGCCGTCCGGTCGCAGGAGCCGCCGTCGGAGACGATGATCTCGTAATCAGAAAAATCCTGCGCCTTGATAGAATCAAGCAGCGCCGGCAAAAAATTTTCTTCGTTCCGGGTGGGAATTATTATGGACAACATTTAGTTAAAGATTGTTTTCGCCAATTCCCAATAACTCTTATCGCCATTCTTATACTGCCAGTACCACCATTCCACGCCCCAGAGATAGGTTCTTTGGAAATTGACGTCGATGGCGAACTGTAGATTAGCTCGGAACTGGCGTAAATTAAAAGACTTATTAGCTTCGGCGACCGGCAAATAAATGATGTTGCCGTGTGGCACCCAGGGTTCAGTTTGGAGTTCAACTACTATCCGATCAGCCGACCTGACCCCGGCCAGATAGGCCTTCAAGCGATAAAACCAGGCCGGAATCGGATAGCGCGTATAGCCGCTCCATTTCCCCCAGACGACGCGATAGACCGTCGTGCCGAAAATATCCGCCAGTTTGGCTTCCTTCCGCCACCAGCTCAATTCTCCGGAGGCGGAAACGATTACCGGCCGGCTGTCGCGCGCTTTCACGGCCGCCAGTTCCAGTTGGTAAAAATTCTCATCCGAGTTCGGGCAAAGGCCGAAGGCGTCAAAGAACGGCTCGTTCTCCAACTGCCAAGCGACGATGGCCGGATTATTCTTATAATGACTCAGGACCTTCTCCAACATCTTGATGGTCTTGGCCTGAGTGGTCGCCAAGCTTTTCTGCGTTGCCCAAGCGGGCGCGTGGCATTCCGGCCAGCGCGGCAAGCGCCAGCCGATATTGGCGATGAATTTGACGTTCCGCTTGGCGCCCTCGTTGATGATATAGTCATAATCGGAAAAATCAAAAACGCCGTCAGCGGTTTCTATGTCATCCCAATAGATCGGCAAGCGGATTTCCTTGACCTGTAAATCATCCAGGATCGCGCCATAAACCTCTTTCCAGTTTAGCCCGATCTCCGCGCAGAACTTTTTGGAAAAAGTGACGCCGAAAAAATCCGGCTTATGGACCAGGTCGTTTTTAAACGGATAATTAGGAGCGAGTTTGAAAAAATAAAGACCGACGGCCGCCAATATAACCAAGGCCGCCAGCCAAATTATCCCTGCCCGACGTTTTGTCTTTGGCTTAACCATTAGATTTTATCCCTTAAAAGACAGAATATATAAACCTAAACCGATGACCATGATCGCTACCAATTTCTGCAGGACGATCGGCCAGGAAAAAGTCTCCTTCAAGAGCTTGGGCGCGAGGAGCGCCAGGCCGGCGCTGATTATCAGCAGAAAAGCATACTGAACGCCCTGCAGGGCGTTAACCAAAACTACCGAACCGAGCGCCACGGCATAATTTTGTAAAATAAAGCCAGCCGAGCCGAGCAATTGGTTGCCGACGACCAAAAATTTGTTTTTCGCCGGATGTTTTTTCCCCAGACTGTCCTTGATCTCTTGCCGATCTTTGCGCCGGACCAAGAATAAAAGCACGGCCAAGGCCGCGCCCAGCTTGGTCCAGATAAAAACGCTGGCGAAGGGCTGGCTGCCGTAAGCGTACTTCGTCCCCACGAAATAAAGGGAGAAAGCCAGGGCGGAAAAAATGGCAAAGATCAGACCGCCGGCCTTGATCTCTTGCTCGAGGCGCAACTTATGCATGACGCGCGCCAAAAAACTGCGCGCCGGCGGCAAGAAAGCGATGATCAAGATACCGATCAAAAGGCATAAGAACCCCAGCCATTCGCCGCTGACCAGCCGTTCCTTAAAGACCCAGAAAGATAAGAGCAAAGAAAAGATCGGCGTGCTGCCGCCGATGATCACCAGGATACGTGCCGCCTCGCCGCGACGCAAGGCTTCATATAAGAACCAGAGGGCGACCGCGAAAAGACCGCCCACCAATAAATTAAAACCGAACCAAGCCAGGCCCGGCCATTTTAAGAACCACGGCGCGGCCAAAAACAGGCTGGCGCTCAAAAGACAAGCGGCGAAAGCGTAGGCCTTACTGCTCATTAGAACCTTATCCACCAAAAATTTGTCCATCAGGTTGGCAATGGCTAGAACCAAATAAGCCAAAACCGCCACCAAGATCCAAGACATAGTTATCCACCGATTAGTTTATCAATATTATAGACCGCCTTCGCTTCCGCGTTCAAATAACCGTCCATGGCCGCGCGCGCCAGCCGGCCTGAGGCGAGGAAATCCGGCAACCATTCGTTGGCGTATTCCACCGGCAGACTGTCTATGCCGGCGCCCATATTGATCAGCCATTCGCGATTAAAATCCTCTTGGCTGCCGACCGGCGGAGAGATGATAACCGGCAAGCCCAAGGCGCAATAGAAAGACAGCTCCGACGGCTTGGTCCACAGGATGTCCGTATTTCTCAAACAGACATTGAATTTTTCAAAATAAGCGAGTTTTTCCGGCGCGAAGATTATCTTGACGCCGGCATTTTTTTCCAAACCGAGCTCTTTAAGCTTTGTTTCAAAATAAGCCTTCACTTCCGGCCGATTGCCGGCCACCAGATTGACGGCGAATTCGCCGGCCAAAATCAATTCCCGCAAACTCTTGACCAGAGCCGCGCCGATGTCCGTCTGCGCGCCCGCTCCGCCCACGGCGAAAGTGATAGTGACCGGTTTCTGCCGGTCGGCCGCTGGCGGCGGCAAGAGTTTGGCGAGGAGCGGCTGGTAGGTCTTGTGATAGAATCCTTCCGTGTCCAGCCTTGACAGGCGAGCCGCCAGATCCGCCTTCAAGATTTCCTCGTCTTCCGTACCCACGTTTTCCAAGGGTAAGGGAAAACCGGTAAAGATAATATTCTCCTTCTTAACGCCATACATCAGGAAACGTTTCTTCAGTTTGCGGGTCGGCAGAAAATATTTTATGCGGCTCTCGTGCGATTTGGGCGGCGCCCAAGCGCGGGCGGCGTCGGAATCGCAAACCAGGCAATAGATATCGCCCGGGTAATTATAATATTCGGCGGCATAAGCGGCGACAAAAAAAGTCGTCACGAAGGGACGGCCGGTCGCGCTCAGTTTGGCCACGAGATTCTTCCCCAGGCCATTAGTGATCGCTTCCAAAAAATATTTTTGCTGGATCGTCTGCGCCGACAAGTCGCGCCAAGGATAATAGCTGGGGATCCTCTGAAAAAAATCCATGACACCGAAAGCCAGGCGGCCGATAAACGGCACTTTCTTGAAACGGGAAAGATGATTATAAGAATGTTCGCTTCTCGCCCAATAATCCCTTTCCCATTGGGAAATATCCTGGTAATGGTTGATCGTGATGATCTCGCCGCCGCTCAGATGGCGGAGCGGGTAAGCGGCTCGCTGATGGCCGTAACCCATGTCGGCGGCGATCAAATTTATTTTTTTGGTTTTCATATCTCCATTATAGCAAACTTAATAGTTTTTCGGGACAAAAGTCTTGCCGGCGTCAAGCTGCAGATACCGATAAGCGCTCAAAGCGGCGATCGTTCCCTGCCCACTGGCCACGGTTATCTGTTTGAATTCCGTGTCCGTGACGTCGCCGGCGGCAAACAGTCCGGGCGTCTTCGTCTCTCCTTTGGCATTGGCGATAATCTGTAACTTGTCGTCGCGTTCCACCAGATCCGCCACCAGATCTGTGCTGGCGATGCGGCCGATTTCCACGAAAACGCCGTCCAAGGCAATCTCCCGCTCCTCGTTCGTCTCCTTTAAAAGGACCTTCATCCTCTCCACCTTCTGTCTGCCGGTGATATCCTTCATTTCCGCGTTAAGGACCAGCTCAATGTTGGGCCGCGCCTTAACTTCTTCCACTAAAGACTCAAAACCGCGGAAACTCGGTCCACGGTGGACCAAATAAACTTTTTTGGCGATCTTAGACATGACTTCAGCCGCATCTAAAGCCGAATTGCCGCCGCCGATGACCGCCACATCCTTATTCCGGTAAAAAGGCCCGTCGCAATTGGCACAGTAAGAAACGCCCTTGCCGTTGAATTCCATTTCTCCCGGCACGGCCAGGCGCCGCGGCGATAAACCGATGGCCACCAAGACGGTCTTGGCTTTGAAGGTCTCCCGGTTGGTATACAGCAAAAAGCTGCCGTCCTCAGCCCGCTCTATTTTCTTAACCTCGTCGGTTTTCAACTCCGCGCCGGCCTTCTCCACCTGTTCCTTCAGCCGGGTGATGAGTTCCAAGCTGCCTATCTTCTCAAAACCGGGATAATTCTCTATCTCGCTCGCCCAGATCATCTGCCCGCCCACTTCCCGGCCGATAACCAAAGTCTTCATTTCCCGCCTCACCGCGTAAATGGCGGCGGTCATGCCCGCCGGACCGGCGCCGATGATAATCAGATCATACATAAAATTTGTAACAAATAATCATTCCCATTTATTCTCGTGGGGTGACAATTTCTAGATTAATTTATACATTAATTATAAAGTTTTTAGACGTCAAAAGCAAACAATCTAAAAACAGACCAAGTCCTGGTGACGGACAAAAATTTAGATTTTCTTTAGATTGATTTTAGCTAAACTTTAGAAACAAAATAAACTCGTAAACAGCTTTTCCACATTTTGTCTAAACGTGTTATTTATTTAATATTAGCCAATTTAAAGATTTAAGTCTACATTATTGTAGACTTAAAATAGCGACCTGTTGATATAAAAGTTGATGGTTCCCTGTCCGTGTTCCTTGCGGAACTTTTAAGCTGCGCCCTTACAAAAACCGACCAGACAGGCGGCTGATCGGCTCAATGATTTTATAAAAAATTTATACCCTACTTAACAACCTTAATACGGATCGCGAAGATGCCGCCTTTTCTGATTCTTTCCTCCCAGTCATCAGCAATGCCGTAGCAAATGCCAATCCCTTCAGCCAAAGACTTGGCCCAAGGGAAACACTTTTTTAAACCCTCTCGAACGATAAGCTCCTTTACGCTCTTATAGTTTCTAACTCCCTTAATAACCGCGACTGCCTTCCTTTTACTCCCAAGGTCGGAAAAGACGATCTGGTCGCCCGGCTTCATTTTACGGTAATCGCGCTTCTTGGACCACGGGCGATTTTCAACAATCTTTTTGCCGTTGGATATATAGGGAAAGGTGGCGTGATAAAGGTTAAGCTTCCAAATTTTCATATGGCGCTTAAAAGAGTTAATATGTGGACCATAAGGGACTTGAACCCTTGACCTCTTCCATGCCATGGAAGCGCTCTAGCCAACTGAGCTAATGGCCCTTAATCATCTTTATTATAGCTATATGTTCCTTGGGGAACTGGCTTAATTTTATAGCCAAAAATAGATTAAAACTATACTATCATAATACTCGAACAAAAACAAAAGTCAAGAGGGAAGTATTACTATATTATTACATTTCTGTCAATATATTGACAACTAAACAACAATATTACTAATAGTGTCCCCGCCAGGAATTGAACCTGGATTTAGAACTTAGGAGATTCTCGTTCTATCCGTTGAACTACGGGGACGAATGGATCAGGGCCGCAGAAACCGGCTCATAATCGCCAAACTCCGGCGACAGGACTGCCTCTATTCTACACTAAGCCAGAAGATTTTTCAACAAAAATAAGGCAATTTTCCTTTGACAAGCGGGCGGGATTAAACTAAAATGAGAAAGTGATTAAACTAATTTTAAAAATATGTTCTCCAAAGACAACAAGCCGGAAAAATTCAAAGACGCGGAAACGATCATCGGCGCCTCTGTTAAAGTGAAGGGGAATTTCCAGGGGCAGGGAAATATCATCATTGAAGGCGCTCTGGAGGGGTCGCTAAAAACCGATGCCAATCTGTTCATCGGCGACCAGGCTAAGGTAGTGGCGAATATTGAAGCCAAAGACGCCATGGTCAACGGGGAAATCCGCGGCAACATCAAAGCCAAGGGTTATCTGGCCATCGGCAACACGGCGAAGATTTTCGGTGACGTCCAATACAGTGAGCTCTCCATCGACAAGGGCGCGACCATCAACGGACAGATCCTGATGCTGACCGAGGAACACAAACGCGGCGAAAAAACCAAAATCGCCGACAGCCGGGAGATGAAAGAAACGGCGGACGATAATCAATAAAAAAACCACGCTTACCAACCAGCCTTTATGCACGTCTATATTTACGACGAGTATTTGAATAAGAACAAATATAATCGGGCGGTCAACCGCGCGGAGATCCGTTTGACCGATTTGGGCTTGAACGGAAAAATCATCCGTCTGGGCGGCATTAAGAACATCAAGGGGACTATCCAGGGAGAAATAAAACTAGGCGCGAAAACGATCGTCGCCGTGGGTAATAACGAAACGGTCAATAAGATTGTCAGCGCCATCATTGAGTCGGACACCTACGGTGATTTTGAAAAAAAGACGCTCCTGGGCGTCATTCCGATCGGCGATGACAACTCCATCGCCTATTCGCTGGGCATAAAAAACGAAGAAGAGGCTTGCAATATCTTATTGGCCCGACGCGTGGAAAGAATCGATATCGGTCTGGCCGGCAACCATTATTTTTTGAACCAGGCGACCATTCCCGCTTCAGGCACGACGATTGAGATTGATGATTACTCGCTGGAAGTTAAAGACGGAGGGGAACTGAAGATCATAAACCTATTAAGCGACCCGAAAGAAACTATCAAGTCTAATCCGCATGACGGCCGCTTGGAAATATTGATAAAGACGCGCGGTAAGGACCAGACTTATCTGACCGCCAAAAAATTCCGGGTAAGCAACCCGAATCACAAGCTCTTGGTGGACGGCGCTGTGGAAGCGGAGACGCCGCTCGAAGTGAGCGTGATAAAAAATAAATTGAACGTCATCGTCGGCCGCGACCGGCTGTTTGAATGACCGAAGCGTCCGCCCAATAAAAAAATCGGCTTAAACGGGTAGGCAAGAAAATTTCTTCTAGGCACTTTCTAGCGTAAAGCCAGAAAAACCCTAGCAAGAAAATCCCCATGCTTGTCGTGCCTGACCCGTTCAAACCGATTTTTAATATGTAAAATCATCTCACTTGATGACCTGATACTATATCATAAGATTTAACCCGTGTCAATAGTTTTATCCACAGCTTAGGCACAACAAAAAATCCCGGTTTTAACCGGGACTTTTTTATCCAATAATGGCTAAATACTAGACTTTTATCACCACCGGTAGAACCATGGGGCGGCGCTCGGTCTGCTTAAACAGGAATTGACCGATATCATTTCGAATCTTGTTCTTGATGTAATCATCATCGGCCGGCGACATCGGATTCTTGTCTTTGACGATTGATTTGACCTTCATGCGCGTCTTTTCTATCAGATCACGATTCTCCTTCATATAGACGAAGCCGCGGGAAATGATGTCCGGATTGCCGATGATGGCGCCTGTCTTGGAGTCGATCGTGGCGATGATGACGATCATGCCGTCGTCGGCCATCATGCGCCGGTCGCGCAGCACGACTTCGGAGACATCGCCGATGCCCAAACCGTCCACCATGATATAATCGGTGTTAGCTTTTTCCTTAAGGACTAAGGGCTTCCGGTCTCTTTGGAACTTGATGATCTGGCCGTTATCAAGGACATAGACCTGATCGTCGCGGAAGCCTTCGCGCAAAGCCAGCTTCTTGGTTTCCACCAGCATATAGTGGTTAGCGTAAACCGGCAGGAAATAATCAGGCCGTATCTGGCGCAAGATCTTCTTGATGTCTTCGGCATTGGCGTGGCCGCCCGAATGGACGTCCATAATGCTGCTATGGATGACATTATCGCTCAGGCGATAAATTTGATCCTTAACTTTTTGGATAGAGCGCTCGTTGCCGGGGATGACCGAAGAGGAAAATATCACGACGTCGGATTTCTTGATGGTCACATGGCGATGGTTGCCGTTGACGATGCGGCTGAAGACGGCGTTGGATTCGCCTTGGGCGCCGGTGCAGATTATCATGATCCGGTTTTCCGGATATTTATGGATGTCCTCGATCGGAATCAAGGTATGTTTATGCGCGGGTATATAGCCGAGCTCTTGGGCGATCCGGACATTCATCTTCATGCTATAGCCGTCCAGGGCGACTTTCTTGCCGATCTTTTCCGCGTAAGCCAATAAGTTGATGACACGCTCCAGCTGCGAAGAAAAAGTGCCTATGATTACGCGGCCTTTCGCTTCCCGGATCAGCTTTTCCAGATTAGCCTGGGTAGTTTTAGCCGGTATCCGTTCCTTGGAATAAGCGACGCCCAAGCTTTCCAGCATCAAGATCCGCGGAGAGGGAAGCCGTGACAGATGTTCATAACCGACGACCGGGCCGTTTATCGGGTCGGTCTCAATCATCCAGTCGCCCGGATGGATGATCGTGCCGTGCGGCGTCTGGATGATGACTCCGACCGCGTCAATGATAGAGTGCTCCACTTGGAAAAAGCTTATCTGGAATTTACCCAAACTTATCTTCTGGTTAAGGGAATCGATGGTAATGGTCTTCAGATTCTTGGTCGTGCCCCGCTTATAATCTTCCTGGCGATGCTTGATCATGGCTAAAGTCAGCTTCCGGCCGATGATCGGCGGATTGCCCAATTGCTCCAGGAGAATCGGCGCGGCACCGATATGGTCAAGATGGCCGTGGCTGAAAATGACTCCGCGGATATTCTTCTCTTTGCCGCGCAGATAGGCCACGTTGGGAATGATATAATCGATACCCGGCATGTCCTCATCAGCAAATTGCATGCCCATGTCAAGGATGATGATATCGTTATCATATTCAAAAACCGTGCAATTGCGGCCGACTTCTTCCTGGCCGCCCAGCGGGCAGATCTTCAGAGAGGACCCGGCGGCGGCTGGCCGGGCTTGGTTGACCATTAACCGGGGTTGGTTGACCATTGGCCGGGCTTGGTTGACCGCCATCCGGGGACTTGAAAAGGCCGGACGATTCGGCCGTATTTGGCTGCTCATGGGTCGCGGCTGATTGCCTGAACCGGGGCTGGCGCCGATACGCGGCCCCGGGGCTGGCGCCTGCCCGCCGCGCCGCGGCGGCCGACTATAAAATTTTTTCCGAGGCGAACCCGTCGGAACATTCTGTTGTTTGACTAACATTGTTTTGATATTAAGTTTTATGAGTTAATGGGCAAGCGGGGCCTAATCAGCCGCGACGCTTACCAAACTATCTTCTTGTGAGTTTTCAAATACCAGGCGGCCAGGGAAGCGAACCGGTCAGCCGGTTCAATGATTGCGCTGCCGGAAAAACCGTGCACGTTCTTGGCCTGGACATAGGTATAGGTCGGGGAATAAAGCCAGATAGCCGGCAGATCGGCCGTGATGATGTCTTGAAATTTTCGATAATCGGCCGCGCGCTCCGCTTGATCGGTCGTGAGGCGCGCCGCCGCTAATAATTTATCGGCTTCGGAGTTATTATAGCCGGCCAGATTCAGACCGCCGGCGCCGATCTGTGAAGAATGCCAAAAAGTATAGACGTCCGGATCGCCGCCTACCGATTCGCCGTAAATCAAGCTTTCAAAATTCCGATTCTTGATGATCGCGGCCGCTTCTTCACCGGAGACGGTCTTAAGCGTCACCTTGACGCCGGCCGTCTGCCAATAATCTTTTATCTCATTGGCCAAGGCGACGTTATTGTTGGCGTCCACGACGGTCAGAGTCAGAGTCAACGGCTTCTTGGTGATCGTCTGCGAGGCGGCGGCGGGATCGTAGCCGTAAATTTTCAAATCCGGATTATAAGCGAAGCTCGTCGGCAGAATCGGACCGTCCGCCCGCCGCGAAGCGCCGGCGAAGATATCTTTGATGATCTGATCTTTGTCCAAGGCCTGCGCCAGAGCGACGCGGACGGCTTGGTCGGCGAGCGCTTTATTCTTTCCGTCGTTAAAAAAGATGGACACGATTTCCGGCTGGACCAATTCATGGAATACCAGAGAATCAGGCGCTAAAACGTTCGGCCTTTCCAAAAACGGCAGATAGCTAAGCCCGTCCAGCTGATTATCGTTGAAAGCGCTGATCATTTCCGGATAATCCGGGAAGAAGCGGAAAGTGATATTCTGAATATACGGTTTCGGACCGTAATATAATCCGCTGGCCACCAGATGATATTCTTTCAAGTCGCCGGCGGAATCTTTCAATAAGGATTTAAATTTATAGGGTCCGGAGCCGATCGGTTTCAAGTTCAAATTATTTAAAGCGACCGAGGCGGGATCGATATTTTCCCAAATGTTCTTAGGCAGGATGCCGAAAGTTAAAAGATCCAAGAAGGGGGCGTAAGGCGAACTGAGCGTGAACTTGACCGTCTCCTCATCTACCTTGGCGATCGTCACGCCGCCGAACTCCGTCCGGAGTGGCGAGCGATAAGCCGGATTGGTGATGGCATTAAAAGTGAATAAGATGTCGTCGGCCGTCAATTTTCTGCTGTCCTGCCAATAAACATCCGACCGAATCTTGATGGTATATTCCTTATTATCCGCGGACACCGTATAACCGGCCGCCAGGTCGGGAGCCAAGAGGCCGCGCCCGTCATAACTGAACAGGCGGGAATAAATCAAGCGGCTCAAATCATTATCCACGTCCCGATTGATCGCATATAAAGGATTGATGGTCTGCGGATAAGCGACTAAGCCCTCGGTATAGGTTCCGCCTATCTTGGGCGTATATTGGATATGTCTGGTTATGAAAGCAATGCCCAGATAAACCAGATTAGCCAGGATAACTAAAGCGCAAATCTTGACGATCAAGTATTCTTTCGGATTCAAGAATTTTGACAGATGCTTCAGCTGGCTCCGATTGGGAATTTTCCGGGGCGAGAGGCTATAGACCAGTTTCCGATTGACGTCTTCTTGCCAGGCGGTCTGGCGCCCCAAACCCAAAAAGGCCGGAAGGCGTTTTGCTCCTGAGCGAAGCCGCGAAATTTTATTGGTGAGCCAATTCACAAAAATCTTAAGCCTTGATCAAAAAAGCGCCTAAGGAGAGAAGTAAAAAAATGACCGCTAAGACTATGGTCGCGATAAAAAGCTTTTTTTCCAGGCCGCGTTTAGTAAGGTATACTCCGCCGCCGCCTCCGCCCGTGCCGCCGAAAGCGCCGCCCAGGCCGGTGCCCTTGCTCTGCAGTAAGATGGCCAACATCAGCAGTACGGCGATAACCAGCTGACCGATTTTAATCCAAAAAATCATAATTATTTTTTGACTTTATTTATGATCGCGGTCAGAACCGCTTTATTGTTCTGTGCCAAGTCGGCCAAGATCTTCCGGTCTAAAGCGATCTTATTAGTCTTGAGCGCGTTCATCAGTTTAGAGTAAGACAGGCCGTTCTCGCGCGCGAAGGCGTTTATCTTTATCTGCCATAAGGCGCGGGCGGTCCGCTTTTTCTTCCGGCGATCCACAAAGGCATGCGCCCCGGCTTTCGTCCGAGCGGTTTTCGCCAATTTGATCAATTTCTTCCGGCCCCATTTATAACCTTTGACGTCCTTTAATAACTGGCGTCTTTTTTTCAAGTGGCTGAGACCGCGTTTGACTCTGGGCATATGATGAGCGAATAAAAATTAATTATTATAAGGGGTCAACATCTTGATGGTTTTTTCCAGGGTTTTGGTGGTTTTGATATCGCGCCGCTTATTACGGGTAGTCTGGCCTGATTCGCGGGAATTAAAATGATCCTGGCCGGCCTTTCTCTGGGTTAGTTTATGGTTGCCGGTCTTCTTAAAACGTTTGACGGTCGCCTTATGGGTCTTAAATTTTGGCATAAGTTTCAATTAAAAAACAGGTATTTACCTGATTCGGCTGATTTATTTCTTATTGATTAATATAATGATAAATCGTCCGCCCTGATTTGTCAAGGGTTGCTCAACTTCAATATTGAACTCCGGGTTGCTTTTTAGCTTAGCGACAAAATCATTAAGGATGGCCACCGCTTTCTGCGGATACTGGCGCTCCCGGCCGCGCAGGATGAGCTCCGCCTTTATCTTATTGTCCTTTTCTAAGAATTTAGAGGCCTGGGCGAGGCGAAGCCCCAGATCATGCTCGCTGATCCGGAAAGACAAGCGGATATTTTTCGTCTCCACCTTCTTCTGCTGCATCTTCTGCTTATGCGCCTGCTTTTCCCGCTCGTATTTCAACTGGCCTAGATTGACGATCTTCACCACCGGCGGATTGGCTTTGGGGTTTACTTCCACCAGATCAAGTTCCACCTCCTCGGCGCGGCGCAGGGCTTCAGTGGTCGGCATTTTCCCGATCGCCTCGTTATTCTCATCAATCAAAAAGACCTCCGGAACCCTGATCAGGGTATTGGCGCGAAAAATCGGTTCTTCTTTCTTCCGCTCTAAGCGATGATATTTAATACGCATGGTAATGCTTGTTTATTTAAACTAATTCTTTTTTCTTGATAGGAGGATTATAAGCCTTTGGCGGCTGGACGGTTTTGTTTTTCTCCATCTCTTCGTTCTTTCTATAACCAGCGCCCTTATCATATGAAGGCTGGTCTTTATGAACTTCGCGTCGGGTTTCTCCATCGCCGTGGTAATGCTCTACCGCCTCCACTTTGATGCTGAACTGATCCCCGGAATAAATCAGGTCGCCGATGGTATCCTTAAATGCCTCTTGGGACAATTTCTCTTCCTGATCGGCCGGCAAACGACGATCTAAGATATTCTCATACTTCTTAAAAAATAAATCAAATCTTTTAAATAGCTTGCCAAGTCGCCGAGTTTTTTCTTCCAACGGGGCTTCTTCTCTCACGATAGAATCAACCAGCTTCTGCATCAGGCCGCCAAAATCATATTTATCTTTATCTTCATGGCGCACCTTCGCTTCCGCCGCCCGGCGCCGCTCTTCATAAACAGCCAGGAGTTCCTTCAGGCTTTTCGCGCCGGCTTCGGAAGTTAGCCTATCCGAGTCCGGTCCGATCATCTCGCTTTCAGGATTATTTAAAGAAGGATCTTCGGGAGATTTGCCGACAGACGGAGTTAATTTAAAAAAATCACCGAACCTCATATATTTTTAGCAAAGATTAAGAATCACAATTATAGTATAAAGATAGCTTAAAACCAGCCAAAAGTCAAGGTAAAATCAGCCCTAAGGCGCCTACCAAGACGATTTAGATCCCGCTCTTGACAAGCTTAGCGCCTTAGTATAAAATAAGGTTATTAAAAATCAAAACCGAATATCTTAGCGAAAAACAAGATATTTCCTGTATCTCTGTTTTTTTCTGACTTTTGCGGGCTGATATTTTCGCCCTTTAAAAACTGAATAACAAAACAATCAAGGTGATGGTTAATTTTGATGCTAATCGGCATCAATTCGGTAGAATAAAATTTTGTCCGTTTCTAAAACGGAATCTAATATCGTTGGAAACGTGAGTTTCCAAAGAGTCAATCAAACCAGAGAGTTTGATCCTGGCTCAGGATGAACGCTGGCGGCGTGTCTAAGGCATGCAAGTCGAATGTGGTAGCAATACCGCATGGCAAACGGGAGAGTAACACATTGGCAATCTACCCCTAAGACGAGGATAACCTGGCGAAAGCGAGGATAATACTCGATAGTATCAAGGAGCATAAGCTCTTTGATTAAAGCTCCGGCGCTTAGGGAGGAGCCTATGGCCTATCAGCTAGTTGGTGAGGTAACGGCCCACCAAGGCAACGACGGGTATGGGGTGCGAGAGCATGGCCCCACTCACTGGGACTGAGACACTG